>ENA-OZKZ01000003-OZKZ01000003.1-human-gut-metagenome-genome-assembly--contig:-NODE-3-length-142320-cov-10.231694_pt1 | contig 142320 bp, 166 predicted proteins | sample MGYA00244828_ERZ653768 | MGnify/ENA primary metagenome ERZ653768 (study PRJEB26926, sample SAMN06165273) | human gut metagenome | biome: ENVO:00009003; feature: ENVO:2100002; material: ENVO:00002003...
TGGAGCTCCGTCTCGTGGGCTCGGAGATGTGTATAAGAGACAGGTACAGCAGAGCGATGCCGCCCTGCCGTGGGACGAGCCTGCACCGCAGGCACCGCCGCCGGAGGAGCCGGAGCCGGTCAGTCAGCCAGAGCAGCCCGCCCCCGCAGAACCCGCGCAGTCGGCTCCTGCGGCAGAGGAACCGCCTGCCCCGGTGCAGGAGCACCCTGCCGACCCGGTGCTGACCAAGCCCCGCAGCGTGGCGCAGCAGGGCACGAACCCCTTTCCGTACTGGGGGCAGATCGTGCAGAAGCTGGAAGGCATCGACCCCATGCTGTATATGTATCTGCGCAAGTCCAAGGCTTACTTTGACGGTACCCGCGTGCTGATCGACGGCGGCAAGACTTTCCGGGATTTTATCCGGGTGAACAAGGACAGCCAGAAGCTGATCAAAAAGCTGATCGCCGAGGTATCCGGCGTGCCGGTGCCCATCGGCCCTTACGAGCCCAAAACAGCCGGAAAGACCGCCTCTAACGCGGAGCAGTCCCTTCTGGCGCTGGAAAAACTGGGGTTAGAGGTCAGCATTGAGGATACCGCCCGCAAAAAGCGATAAAAATTGTTTATAATAAAGGAGAATACCATTATGAAAGCAAGAATGCCCGCAGGCTACGGCCGCCCCGATATGAACGCCCTGATGCGTCAGGCTCAGAAGATGCAGGAGGACATGAAGAGCAAGCAGGCCGAGTTGGAAGCCGCCGAGTACACCGGCAGCGCCGCCGGTGAGATGGTGACCGTAAAGATGAACGGCAAGCATGAGGTGCTGTCCATCACCATCAAGCCCGAGGCTGTGGACCCGGACGACATCGAGATGCTGGAAGACATGGTGGCTGCTGCCATCAACGCCACCGTGAAGCAGGTGGATGAGACTGCCGAGGCCGAGATGGGCAAGCTGACCGGCGGCCTGAATATTCCGGGTCTCTGAGCCGGGAAGGGGAGATACCATGGACTACACTGCCGCACCGCTGGAAAAGCTGATCGAGGAGTTCGGCAAGTTTCAGGGCGTGGGCCGCAAGGGTGCTACCCGCATGGCCTATCAGGTGCTGAGTATGTCGGATAAGGACGCTGCGGCGCTGGCCGATGCCATCCGCGGTGCGCACACCCGGCTGCATCGGTGCCGCATCTGCCAAAACTTTACGGACGCTGACCTGTGCCCGGTGTGCGCCAGCGCCAAGCGGGACACCTCGGTGATCTGCGTGGTGGAAAAGCCCCGGGACGTGCAGGCCTTTGAGCGCACCCGGGAGTATAACGGCCTGTACCATGTGCTGCATGGTCTGCTGGACCCGCTGGCCGGTGTGGGCGCAGAGCAGCTCACCGTCAAGGAGCTGCTGGCGCGGCTGAAGGACGACACTGTGAAGGAGGTCATCATGGCCATGAACCCCACCGTGGAGGGCGAGGCTACCGCCATGTATCTGGCAAAGCTCATCAAGCCGCTGGGCATCCGGGTCACCCGGCTGGCCTCCGGTCTGCCGGTGGGCGCCAGCCTGGAATACGCGGACGAGACCACCCTGTACCGGGCACTTTCCGGCCGGGGAGAGCTGTGAGTGTGTAAAAATTTACAATTCTGTCAGAAACAGCCCTTGCACTACCCTGAAAAAATGGTATACTGAAACAACAAACGGAACGGAGAAAGGAGGCGCGCAGCATGGCACCCACAAAGGAGCGCCCGGCGACCAAGAGCATCGCCACCAACCGCGAAGCGCGCCACGAGTATTTTGTTCTGGAAGCGCTGGAGACCGGTGTGGAGCTCAAAGGCACCGAGGTGAAAAGCCTGCGGGCCGGCGGGGTCAACCTGAAGGACAGCTGGGTGGATATTGAAAACGGCGAGCTGCTGGTAAAGGGAATGCACATCAGTCCCTACGACCACGGCAACCTGTTCAATCAGGACCCTATGCGCGTCCGGCGGCTTCTGGCGCACAAAAGTGAGATCCGGCGTCTGCACCAGCAGTGCAAACTGCAGGGCTATACGCTGGTGCCGCTCTCGCTTTATTTCAAGCATGGCCGCGTAAAAATGGAAGTGGGCCTGTGCAAAGGCAAAAAGCTGTACGACAAGCGTGCCGATGCCGCCCAGCGCGATGCAAAGCGCTCCATTGACCGGGCTGTGAAGTCCAACGGCAAGTACTATTAAGCATTCCAATTGCAGACTGCGGCTCACCGCAAAACCAAGCTTTTCGCACATCGCAAGATGTGCTTTATATGGGGGCGTAAAGGTTTCGACGGGGGGAGCAAGGTCTGGGCAGCGGGTAGCAGCGGGGGAACTGCTCTATAACTCCTCCAAAAAAATTAACTGACAACAATAATTATCAGTTGCTCGCAGCCTGAGTGCTGCGCGTTCCGCCCACTCTTGTGTCGTGTGGGGTCGGGGCGTCCTTTAGACACAGCACCTGAACGGACCTAAGCTTTGCGGACCGGCAGGAACTCATGAAGCTACCAAAGCGCTAGCCTGACGATCGGCGTGGCGTGGCGGGAATGTTGTAGATCGCCTGCACCCGGAGACACCTACACTGAGCTCTTTTCGGACATGGGTTCGACTCCCATCGCCTCCACCAAATGTGAATCAGGCGAACCCCCCACGATCTACTTCGTGGGTGCGTTCTTCGTCCTGACCATGCCGCTCCCTGAGCGGTAAAGAAATAGGCACCCGGCCTTGATAGCCGGGTGCCTATCTTTTTGCCCTGCTGACAATATAAACAACATGGTGCGGTCAATAATTGTGCAGTATACACCTTGATAACAATGCGCGTGTATGGTAATATATAGCCACAGTAAAGGAAAGGTGGACAACAAAATGAAAATGATTAAGGTCGAGGAACTGCACAAGGAAGCCAATGGTAACAGCTACACCCGCCGCACCTACATGGTCGGTCGTTATGAGGTTTGCATCGACGATGCCGCCTACGCAGACGGTCGCACCCGCCGCTCCATCTCCGTCACCGAGCCGTATGAGAGCGGCTGCTATCTCCCGAAGATCTACTACAACGAGGACGTGTTCGGCGAGAAAGCCCCGGACTTCTCCATCCAGACCACTTCCTATGGTGCGCTGAATTCCGAAGAATTTCAGAAGTTCATCGCGGATCAGAACGAGGCTCTGGAAATCGTCGAAACCCTGAAAAAAGAGCTGCTGTAACAAGCACCCCGCCCCGAAAAGGCGGGGTTTATTTTTTGACAAAAAGACCATACACACGCCAGTATCTTTGTGCAGTCTAGCTCTTGTTTACCATGCGCGTGTATGGTAATATACAGACACAATAAAGGACGGGGGTAAATCAAAAATGACCGCTAAATACTTCGCAAACTCTGCAAAATATCAGATCACGCTGAACCGCAAAGAGGCCGAGGCTCTCGCCTACTATGGCAGCTCCTACGACTACCTGATCACCGCTCTGAAGCTGTGGAGCGATGAGTCCGCTGAGTTGAAGATCTTCGTCGATAACAAATTCACCGTCATGGCCGACCTGAACCGGGCACTGGCCGCCAGCAAGAATTAAGGAGGGCACCGTAATGAAGAACGTTCTGGTTGATATGCTGAAGGCTCAGGGCTTCACCGCCGCACAGTCCATGGAGTTCACTTGTGAACACACGCTGCTCTCCAAAAAGTACGAGAAGCAGGTGCAGACCTGCTGGTACGGAGAGCAGACCTCTACGCTGGAGGTCAAGTTGTTCGTCAATCTGGAGGCCGGGGTCTGCCGGGTGTGGTTCTACTCGGACGGTCGGCGGGATGCCTACAAGGAGCGGTGGTACTCCACTCTCGGCAAGCGCACCTATAATGCCATCGCCGAGACCGTCAAAAACGCAGGGTTTGAGATCTGAATAACGAAAAGGCCCCCGGCAGAACGCCGGGGGTTTTCTTATTCCTCTTGTTTCTTCTCTCCGGCCTCCGGCTCGATCAGGTCCTCGATCTGGCAGCCGAGAACCTTTGCCAGCTTGAGCAACTGGTAAACGTCACGGGGCACCCGGAGGCGGCGGCACCATGACTCAATGGTTCGAAGCGGCACCCCGCTCTGCTTGGACAGGTCGGATCTGGTCATGCCCTTTTCGATCAGCTTTTTGTCGATGGGGGTCATGTTCTCGGTCATCGTCAGTTTTCTCATGCGGTGATCACTCCCTTTCAGCGTCTATTATACTGCGTGTGTATGGCTTTGTCAATTTGACGAAATAACCATACATACGCATTGTTATTTGTGCAGTATACATCTTGATAACCATACGCGCGTATGGTAATATATAATCACAGAAAGGAAGGTAAACAAAATGAAGGAATACAAAGGTCAGCGCATCGAGAACCTGTACGCATTTCTAAAGGGAACCAAGGAGGACGAGATCATCGTTCGGACCACTCGTGTGGCTGGCGGCTGGCACGATAACGAGTTCGACGCAAAGGCTGCGGGGTTTATGATCTCCCGCTTCACCAATAAGGAGATGGAGGCTCGGCATGAATTTTCTGAATGCTACCGCCTCACTCGTAAATAAAGGAGGACCGAATTATGAAACGCTATAAGGTGTACGTCTACAACACGGTTGATAAGTTCTGGGACTGCTACGAGGTCCTTGCCGAGGACCCGGTGGATGCCCGGAACGTGGCAGTGCAGCGGTTGATCGATGAGACCGGGCACGGTCTGGATGTCTACGAAGTGACCGACGTGTGTGAGATCAAAGACTGAGGAGGACTGAACAATGAAAGAGACCATCACCTCTAAAGAGCTGGAAGAGGCAATGAACGCTGTTTTGAAGCAGGCCCGCAAGATGGAGAATTCCGATGATATGCAGGAGCATTTCTACGGCTTCGGGATGGAAAGTGCGTTGACCTCTCTTGCAATCTATCTCAACGCGTAACCCGCCTGATGATGGCCCCCGGTAAGGGCCGAAACCTCCCGGCAGCCAGCCGGGAAGGTCGCGGGAACCACCTGCATATCGTGAACGAAATTTTAGGAGGACTTAGAAATGTCTACTGTTTCCAACGCCATCATTGCCAGCTACAGCTCTTTTAACCAGCGTCGGTATGGCACCCCTTGGGTCTGCACCATGACCCCTGCCGGGAAATACGACTTTTCGCAGCAGGTCGGCACCTACACCGGGGATGGTTATCAGGGCGAGGCCGGTGACCTTGTGGTTACGGAGCCTGTCGAGGGTCAGGTCTACGGTTACGGCCAGAAGGACTACCGTGGCAGCAACACCGAGAAGAAATTCGCAAAGTGGACCGGCGAGAAGTTCGTTCCCTGCGACAAGATCGGTCGGGTAAAGGAGGGCTGAACCGTGAAGCTGCTGGATCTGCTGAACGTGATCGAGGACGACACCCCGATCTGGATCTGCTCCGATCACCCGGTTCCGTGCGACCGGGATGGGCTGTTCTTCGGGCCGGTGCAGTTCGCTGCGGAGAACGATGCCAAGTGGGAGGGATACCGTGTGGTACTGACTTACCCGGAGCCGTATGAGGCCATCGGCGGGGCTGCTGGTATCTCGATCGTCGTTGTGAAGGAGGAATGAGTGTGGAACATATGAACTTCAGGGTCGAATCCCCGGAGAACTTTGTAAAGATGGCTTGCACGATTCTTTTCGGGAAAAGAGAGGAACTGAACGATTATGCTACGGTTTGGCATGACGTGTTCGAGGGTAACGCCGGAGATCAGCGTTTCCGGCAGTTCATGGAAGAACTTTTCCCGGATGGCTGCACCATCGGGGAAAAGGAACTGCATCAGTTGACGGATCGCGCAATTCGCTACCTGAAAACGGAGACCATCTGCCTCGACATAAAGGCGGGGCATGATATGGCTCAGGCTGTCTTTTGGGTGTATTTCATCCCGGAACATAAAGTCTACGAGTGCGATTATGGCGGCCATGAAGATAAGGTCATCGAGATCCTTACAAATTTCTTCGGGGCCGCCATAATGAAGTACACGGTGAGCGTTCTGGAAAAATTTATACAAGGATCATTCCGAATTAAATCCACACAAACGTCTGTCGGGTCGATTGCTGCCGATGCCGAATTTATCCAGATGGCGGTATACGGAAGAAGTAAGCCGAGGGGGTCTGCATCGTGAAATTCTACCACGCTACCACAAAGGAGGCTGCGGCAAGCATCCAAAAGGACGGCGTTCTGAAAGCCGGGCCTTTCGGGGAGGTGTTCCTCTGCCGCTCCCCGCTGGATGCTTGCAAGTTCCTAATCATCCGGGGAGTGCTTCAGGTTTCAGTGTTCGAGGTCAATCTGAAGCGCAGCGAGGTGACTGAGAGCCACGACCATTCCGAGGGGTTCTTCCAGTGCAAGGCATACACGCACGACGGCGACATTGCCGTTTCAGATCGGGTGCCTGTTCGCACCTATGACTTTCAAAATCTTGTAAGGGGGTACAAATTATGAAAATGGTGAACGCAAAGGGCGAGGCTGTCTATTTCAACCGGGCGTGGAAGCACGGGAAGGAGACGTGGGTTGTTCAGGGCATCGGCGAAACGCTTGTGATCGGGCGTGACCGCCAGAAGCGCAGGAGCCGTACATTCACCCAGCTGCCGCAGGCTGAGAAGTACCTTGCTCGTATGGGCTTCAAAGCCGCCCCTTGAGTCTTGATTTTTCCAACGGAAAAAACACCCCCGGAGAAGCGTGTAAACTCTCCGGGGGTGTAACTTTATTCTGAATACACAAAACGCCACGCAGGGGCTTTCTGTGCGGGCGCAGAAAAGGGCAGGTGCTTTTGTGCATCTGCCCTTTGTTTTGCGTGTGGTTTTACTCGCTGCAGATCCACTCTGCGTAGCGGAGATTGAGCCACCCGGCTCCGCTCTTGAGTCTGCCGTAGCTGCCCTGCACCTCGGTGATGGTGAAGATGTTCGGGCCACGAACGACCACGGTGGCGGGGTATTCGCTGCCGGGGCCTTTCCGGGCGGCGACCATCGGGACGGCCACCCGAACCAGAAAGGGCGGCTGCGCCACGTTGTACTGGGTCAGGTTGTACCGCTCGATCATGGCGCAGAGAACCTCGACGTAGTCCGGGGCGGTGGCGTACCCTCCGTCCTTGATGATCTGGGCGGCGGTGCGGTAGTCCAGCTGCCAGCGCAGTCCCTTGTACCGCAGGTCGGTGCCGTTCATCGCCCCGGCGAGATATGCGCTGTGGTCGGCGATGGAGTCCTCGACGCTGGCGTACACCCGGAACTCGGAGGGCTGCCGGACGGTCTCTCCGCTGCTGGCCTCTGAAGATACCCACGTCATGCTTTTCCCGGTCCATGTGGAGCCGGGCCAGTTGTTGCCGGAGAGGTTCTTCTTCATCCCGAAGCAGTTGTTGGAAGCCGAGGCCAGCGGAGACCGGCCCCAGAAACTTTCGATGATGAACTGGGCGAGGGTGATCGCTGCCGGGATGCCGGACGTGACGTTGTCCAAGGTGGCCAGTGGTGCGACCTTTTTGATGACCGCTTCGTGGGACAAATACTTCAGTTCCTCTGCTTGCATGGTGCCCTCACTTTCTGGCGGTGTACTTCAGGCTGATCCACCCGGCTCCGCTCTTCAACTTGCCCCAGCCGTCCTGCTGCTGCACGATGGTGAACACCTGCCCCTTACTCACAGTCTGGGCGACGGTGTAGCTCGTGCCCGGCCCCTTGCGGACGTTCAGGCTGCTGGCCGTGATCTGAACGGTGAACTGCTCCGGGGCGGCCTCTGCGCCCAGCCGCTTGTTGACCTCGCTGGCGATGTACGGGAACTTGCTTTTGAGGTAGGGGCCGGGGCAGAGCGTGGACTTGAAGTAGCAGTGCATCGTGAGGTTCCCGGTCTTGTCGCCGGTGAAGTTGAGCCTCTGGATGCCGTTGCGCTTGCAGATGTCTACGCACAGGTCGATGAGCGAGGCCATCGCCTTGTCGCTCACAGTCCAGTTCGGGCCGAGGGTGTTGTTTGCCACCTCGATGGTGACGGCCTGATTGTCATTGTCCGGGCTGCTGGAGGTCCATGCCCGGTCCTTTTCTTCGACGTACATCCCGATGCGGCCATCGGTGCCGATGCCGTAGTTGGAACTCGCCCTGCGGCTGGTCGGGGCGAAAACTGCGCCGCACTGCTCCACGGTCAGATTGCCAGCCATGTGGTGGATGGTGATCTTGCGGATGGGCTTCTTGCGGGGGCTTGTCCTGTTCGGGCTGATCTTGGTGTAGGAGATCAGAGAACTGTTGCTCATGGGAGCGACCTCCTTTCTCCCCGGCGGGCTGCTGCACCAACCGGGGAAGGTCTGAATGTGTTAGTCTTTGGTGATCTCGTCGGCGATGTTCTCGGCCACCTCGTCCATCTCCTTGATGGCGGCATCGATGAAAGCGTCCAAGAAGGGCGTGACCTCGATGTTCTTCATCTTGAGCAACTTGATGACCAGAGCGTGCTTGTCGGTCTTGGGAATCTTGCCAGCTTCTGCGGCTTTCTCTGCGCCCTTGACCAGCTTGCGGACCAGCGAGAAGATGCGCTGCTCGCGGAGCCAAGGAATGCCGATCTTGGCAGCCATGAACATGGCAATGGTGCCGATGATCTCCATGACGCTGGGAAGAATGGCGGTTGCGATTTCGGTGATATTCATAGCTTTCCTCCTGTTAGATGTCGTTCGTTTCGTGAGCCTTTTTGTTCAGGTGCTTCTCCAGCTTGTCGAGTGCATCCTTGCACGGGCCATTGCAGCCCTGCTCGATCAAGCCCTGCAGGGCACCCTTCAGGCCGTAGCAGAGCAGTGTCTGCTCGTCCTCGATGGACTTGATGAAGTCGCTCTGCTTGCGGTTGATCTGAAAGACCTTGTAGACGGCCACGATCACACCGATGATCACGCCGATGGACGAGATCACCGATGCGGCCCTGATTACGGTGTCGAGGTCAATGTACATCTTCCTCCACCTCCCCTCTGGCCGGACTGGGCAGAACGGCAGAACAGGCGCACTCGATGTCGTGCAGAGATTCTTCCTCGGCTGCAACGGCACCCAACTGCTGAAGCTGTTCGTTCTGCGCCTTGGCGATGCGGAGAAGGGTCGCCACGGCATCGACTAAAAAGTCGATGAGTTCCAGCCCGCCAGAGGAGTTAGGCATCCTTGTAATCCTCGCCAGTGATGGTTTTGTAGTCGTCCTCGGTGATGGTACCCTTTTTGACGCGGGCTGCGATGCCAGCCTTGGTCAGGCGACCGTGTTCATAGAGACGGGACAGGCTCTCAACTAAAGTAGTAGTAGTCATAATTACAAAACCCCCTGTTCGATCAGCTGCATGGTGTAGTCGTCAATGGCCTTGCTGGTGTCGATCTCGGTGATCGATGCCAGCATCTGATACTCGGAGAACGTGATCTCCCGGCTCTCGCACTTGTAGTCGGTGTAGGCCGGAGTGCCGTCCTGTTCGGGATGCTCCACGGCGGTGATGTTGCGCCGCTGGATGTAGGTCTCCGGGCCGATGATCTGGAGTTCTTCAGGCTGACTGGAGCATACTTCGGGTACCCAAGGTTTCATGGTTCTTTTTCCTCCGATCTAATTTTGAGATGATTTCTTTGAGCTTGCCGATCTTCACGTTCGGTTTGATCCTGCGCTTGAAGCACTCGTAGGTGTCGGTGCAGGAAAACCAGCCCATGTAGCTCAGCATGGCTGCGATGTTGTGGCGGCAGTAGCTACGCCCTGCCTCTTTCGCCTTGTGGAGGTGCCGGGCCGTCTGTGTGGCCTTGAGCATGATCCGCTTGCGAATGATGGTCTTGTCCCGGTAAAATACAAAGCCCATAAAATCCAGAGGTCGGCCCATTGCTTTCCGCTTGCCCTGATAGAAGAACTTGCAGACCTGCCTGTTCTTCTTCAGCTTCAAACGGAACCGCTGCCCCAGCATCTTTCGGATCTGAACATCGGCATTGTGCAGGGCTTTCTTGGCCGCTGCGTAAATTGTCACGTCGTCCATGTACCGCACGAGCTTGTCGAGGCCGAGGGTCTCGGTTATCAACTTGTCGAGCGGCTCCAGCAGGTAGTTGGCCAGCCATTGCGAAATGTAGAACCCCAGCGGGATGCCCTTTTTGAACTCCCGGAGGCACAGCCAGATGACGTGGAGAAACCATTCATCCTTGATCCTGATTGCAAGCTCCCGCATCAAAACGTCCAGCCGGATGCTGTCGTAAAAATGCCGGATGTCAACTTTCAGGAAGTTCCGGGTCCCTTTCGGGTCTGAACGGAGCCACTTCTCAATCCTCCGCTTGGCGTAATGTGCGCCGCGTTTCGGGAAGCTGCCGCAGCTGTACTTGTATGCGGTGCCGGTGATGATCGGCTCCAACACCAGCACGATGATGTGGTGCAGCCATTGTTCGTGGATCTCCGGCTCAAAGATCTTCCGAACCTTACCGTGTTCGTAGATGATCTTCGGGGTGTGCTTATGGGGCTTGAATCCGAGTTTCGGGTTCTGGACTTCTATTCCATCGGGTTTGGTGTTCAAAATCATATCGTGCATCTTCTGAACTTCATCGTCCAGATGGGCATCGATATACTTTACCTCCGCTCGGCGTGTTTTGCCTTTCCGAAGGTTCTTGTATGCCTTGCGGATTGTTTTCTCCGAAAGCATTGCTTGATACAGATACTTGTACTCTTTCAACTTGTACGCCTATAAGATATTCTTTCTTCTATCTCCTGCGCATGGTAGGTGCGACCGCTTTGCCATGCGCCCTGTATCGGACCTATTTCCACTCATCTTTCCAATTATGGCGAGTAAGCCGCATTTCAGCGGTCAGCGGTGTAGGCTGCGCCCATCATGGCGCAGTGCATAAAATGCAGAGTGCGGCGGCTTTGGCGTAGGATGTAGATTGCAGATAGAATCAGGCCGAGCCGATGTTCCAGTTCGCGTTGCCAGCGTCATTGTTCAGATTGATGCACCGAGGCCCCGTATTGGTGCCATTGTTGCAATTACCGAACCGTAGGCCCACCGAAGATGACGCCGCCGCACTCCCCTTATTTATTTTTCAAAAATGAATAAGCGATTTAGGCTCCACTGGGGGAGTTGCGCTTTGCAGCGCACCCCCAGACCCCCCTGCGGGGCGGTTTACACCGCCACGCCTACAGGTGGTAACAGGAGAATGGCCGAGCCGATGCTCCAGTACGCGTCGCCAGCGTCATCGTTCAGATGGATGCACCGAGGCCCCGTATAGGTGCCATTGCTGCAATTACCGAACCGTCGGCCCACCTTTGTGCCTTCGGCATGGTAATAAACGCCGTCGCAGCCGCCGAGGACGGTACTGCCGTTGAACGGCTCGATTGCCACGGCTCCGAAACCGGGCACCACGGTGTAGTGGGAGGGGTAGTCCCACTTGTCCTGATCGGTGGTCGGCAGGACGATGCCGGTGTTGTGGTAGGTCGCCCCGGTCACGTCGTAGGCGTAGTTCTTGCTGACCTTGTAGTCGCCGTTCGCCAGAAGGGTGTACGGGTCGCGCATCCACTGCTGGTAGCTGCCCAGCACGATGGAGTGGAAGATCTTGTTCAGGCTCTTCTGGTCGGTGGTAGCGTAGAACTGGCCACCGCCCACCACGGCATTCTGCTTGACACCCATGGTCGGGGTCAGGCTCTGGTCGTAGCCAGAGCAGTTGCCGTATCCGAACACGTCCTGAATGTTGGAGTTCTTGCCGAACATGAGCAGCAGGTCTGCGATGGTCTCGACGATTGCGCCGCCGAGGAACTTGGCGCGGTTGCCGACCGCATCGATGGCGGTTTTCTGGGCGGCTGTGGTCTTGTTGTAGTCGGGCTGGAGGCCGGACAGGGAGCGCATCTTGTCCTCGACGATGGAGCCGTAGAACATGGGCAGCCATACGCCCTCCAGCTCCTTGTTGTCCGGGTCGATGAAGCCGACAGGCTCGTAGCCCTCCCGCTTGGTCAGACTGAACTTCACGATGCGGTCATCGCCGACGACGGTCTCGTTCTTGTAGATCTTCTGGAGCCAGCTGAATGCGCCGCCGTCGTAGGAGGTGTTGGCCACGTCCGAAGCGGAGCCGTCGCTGTACTTCTTGGAGTAGTCGTTGTCCTGAAGGCGGTAGTCCGGGGTGCCGTCCGAACGGACCATGTAGGGCTTGTTGGCTTCCAGAATCTCAAAGCCAGCCCAGTCGTTCAGGGAGATGCTGCCGTTGGTGTTGCGGCTCACCGGGGTGAAATTCTTGTTCAGACCGATGTACTCGATGCGCTGCGTCGGGCTGAGAATGTTCATGTGTTCGATGAAGCCGTAGATCGGATCGACCGCCAGAATATTGTAGATCTTGTCCAGCGTTTCCTTGTCGGCGATATAGACTTTTTCTCCTGCCATTATTCCGTTACCTCCTGAAAATAAATAAGGCCGTTGTCGATGCCGATGATGTACTTCTTGCCGGTGGTGTCATCATAGGCGTACTGTTTGTTCGGCATCTGGATCGTGACGTCCGTGGCGTTGCTGACCTCCAGCAAGAAGTCGATGGTGATCGTGGACGGCAGCAGGTCGTTGAAAGCGGGCATATAGTCCCACTGGTCCGTTTCTGCGATGGCGAGTGCATAGAGGATCTCGCCCTCATCCGGGTCTGTGGCGAAGATGCCGATCTCCTTGACGTAGTAGCCGTTCTTCAGGTCGCCGCTGTCCTGATGGTTCGACATGATGAACTTCACAAAAACGTTGGTGGCGTTCTGTACGGTGGTAGTGGTCAGGGGGAAGGTCTGCTTCTGCGACTTGAGGGCGGTGCGGGTGGTGAGATCCTCACCGCTCGTGTAGCTGCCGTCACCTGCTGCCGCTTTGGTCAGCTTGATGGCGCAGCGTCCGGCCTGTGCCTTGGCGAGAAGGGCGATGCCCTTTTTCGTCAAAACGGATTCTTTGAAAATTCCGGCCATTGTGGTACCTCCTGTCAAAGAATGATGGTGTGTGAATTGGCTGCGGCGGCTGCCGGGGCACTCTGCGCAGCGAGGGCTTTCAACTCGACATTGTTGAAATTGTTGAGAATGCGAACGGTGCGGCTCTCAACAAAAAACGCCGAGGTGACGGTCTGCGCTGCTGCGTTGCCCCGCTGCCGGGATGCAGCGTGGTTCAGGATGTTTGTGCTGGGAGCCGAAAAGCCGCCAGCGGGGATAAATACTGCACCCTGCGCCGCTGCGGTGCGGGCGGGGGTGTGGTTGTAGATATGGGCTGCCGGGGCCGCTGCCATTGCTGCAGCGGAGGTCTCCACGAGATCTGCGTTCCCGGTTCTGCCCTGCGGGTGGTTTGTGATCGCTGCGGACGGTGCAGCGGCGATGGCTGCTGCCGTCAACTCCTGAAGGCTGCCGCTGGCCATGGCCTTGTGATGGTTCAGCACCGGGCGGTGCGGTTCCGAAAGAGACCCGGCTGCAGCGTACATCTGCATCTTCTCGTGTCGCTCGATCAGGATTCTGCGGATGTGGGAGCGGACGTTCTTTACCCGCTTGACCACCCGCGTGAAAAATGTAGCGGCATCCGGGGTCAACTGGCCGCTGGTCACAATATCGAACGTGCCAGGCTCCCTCGGTTCCTCGGTGAAGTCCGGCCACTCGACCACATCGCCCTCTCCGAAGACTGCCTGAATCAATTCCTCGACCGCTGACACGGTTCCGGCTCTCGCTGCCCACAGGAAACTCTTTTTGATGATTTCCCGCTTGGCATCGACGCTCAGACTGTCGACGTAGTAAGGTGTGCGGAGTTCCACGGCCAGAACGTCCAGAATACTCTCCGGCAGGTCATCAATGACGGACATGGTCCGGGTCTGGGCCAGTTCCTGCATGATGCGACGCTTCTCCTGCAATATGGCGTAGGAGAAAGCGATCACCTCCGGGTCGTACCTGTAGGCATTGTTGAGCAGGTCGGTGATCTGGCCGTTGTAGAGATCAGTCATCTTCCAGCCCTCCGTATACGAGGTTGACGGTTCCGGGCTGCGCTGCCTCCGTGGTCGAGACCACCGTGAATGCCGGGGAGCGGATCACTGCCCGCTTTGCCCCGGCTGCCCGGATGCGGTGTTCCAGCTCGCTGGGGTTGATGTCCTTTCCGATGTCGCTGCGCTGCCACAAGACGTAGGCGTTCACGGCTTCGGTCACCTCGTTCTGGATGGTGGCCGCCTGTGCCATGTCGCTGCGGTTGATGTAGTAGGTCGCATCGACGTTGAAGGTCTGGACTGCCGGAGCAGAGCAGGTGACGTTGTCCGTGATGGGCCGGATCGTCTTGGAATTCAGGGATTCCTGAAGCCCTTTCAGAAATCCGCTGCTGGGAAGAGTGCCGTCCTTCATCAGGGCGTAGATCACGACCTTGCACGGCTCCGGGGAAAACGGGACAACGTCACCCACCTCGGTGCTGTAGGTCTTTGCCCAGTAGATGTAAGACCCCTCAGACCCGGCGGTCGATTCCGAATCCGGGGCGAGGAAGATTCGCTCGGCGAGGCTCTCGTCTGTTTCGAGGTTTGCGCCGCCGCCGCTCTCGGTCACATTGGAGACGCTCTCCACATAGGCCACCGGGTCCACGATGGTGGAGATCTGACCGGGCATATAGCCATTGCCAGTGATGCCCTCCACGGTGCAGGTGGCCCGAATGTCTACGCTCTCTTTCCCGGCCTCGACCTCGCCATATTCCGAGGTGGCGAAGTATACGCCGTCGCCGTTGGTGACGCGGGTTCCGGCTGGGATGCCGATGGCGTAGCCTCTCGGCTCCGAAAGGGTGAAGCGGATAGTCGTGGTCGCTGCTTTCGGCTGCTGCCGAATTACGCCACGGTTGCCGCCGAGGTTGTCCAGAAATTCACCGTAGCTGTACTTGAGCAGATCCTGCTTGCCAGCCCGGTCGGTGTACATCTCCAGCTGGTAAAGGTCCAGAGCGACGCTGTAGATCAGGATGCGCATCGGGTCTGCAGGTGCAAGGCTGCGGCTCTTCCCGGTGACCTCCTTGTACTTTTTTTCAAAGTTGGAGACCATGCGGTTCATCATCGCATCGACCGTGTCGTTGTCGATGAACGAGACCTCCGGGAGGTCGAAAACGGATTGCAGGGTATCAGGCAAGAGAACACACCACCTTTGCTTTCAGGCTGCCGTTCATCACGGCGACTTCGTCCGTACCCTCGAAGCTTACCTCGCAGGAGTCAACTCGCGGCTCGTACTTTTCGATTTTCTCCATGATTTCCAGTGCCACTTCGTTCATGGCTACCTGCACCGGGTGAGACACGGAATCGTAGCTGATTCCGAAATCACGATAAAGCGGGCAGGTGCCCGCAGGGGTCAGGATGATGTTTCTCACGCACCGGGCGATGTCCTCCAGCTCGGTGCTGTCACCATCGAAGCTGACTTGTACGTCAGAGATCTGCATCGTATCCCTCCCATCAAAGATATTCTTCCATCGTCAGGGTCATCTTTGCCTTGACGATCTCGCCCCGGCTGTAGACCACCTCATAGGCGGTTGAGGCATTGGTGATCTTCCAGCGGTGCTTTCCGACCCTCCGAAAGCCGATGACCAGCATCTGCACGTCGCCTGTCTCGACGCAGTTGTTGATGTAGTCCATCATCAGCCGGGGCCTGACACCAAGCTCTGCATTGAGTTGGATGTCAAATGTGATCTGTCCGAGGCCGGGGCGGATGAACTCGGATTGATCTTTCAGCCCCATGCGGCTGTGCGTGGCCCACACTGCAGAGGTCGTGCGCTTGAGGTTTTCCGGCGTAAAAACGCGCCGGTCGGAGGTCTGGAAAATCAGGCCGAGGCCCCAGTTTCCGATTATCACGGCAGATACCTCCTGCTTTTAGGGTATTGGTGGCGTTGTCGGGCTGGTCAAGCCCTGCGGAGTGTGCTTGTGCTGCTGCAGGCTGATCGTTCCAGCCTTGACATCGTTCGTTGCAGTAACTCCATCGTGGGTGGTGATCTGCTTTTCGACAAGCAAGGTCTTTTTGAGGGTGGTCTCTTTTTTGATCGTGACCTTTTCCAAGAATTCCACCTCCGGGGCGTTGATGGTGATCTTCTTGCTGGCCATGATGGTCATGGTGCCATCCTTGTTGGCCTGAATGGTGCAGCCGCCGACCTGAATCGTCCAGCTCTCAGTGGCGGTCACCTCGGCGGTGCCATCTATGGTCTGGCTGTATGCCTTGGCCCCGGCATCGTAGGTCTCGTTTGCGGTGCCCGGCTCGTTGGAGTACTCCTTGCGGTATACTCCCTCCCGGCCATCCGCTGGCTGGTAGTCGCCGTGCCACACCGGGCCGATGATCACGCCAGCGCAGCTGCCGTTCGAGAGATGACCCACGAGAACCTGATCGCCGATCTTGGGCATCCAGTATTCCCATGCGAGGAACGGCAACTCTGAAGTTGTGCTGCCGTCCTTGTCCTCGTAGGAAACTCTGGCCGTGCCCTCCGGGTAGTTGATGCTACTGATCTTCCCGATGCGGAGGATATTGTTGTCGGCCACTGGATCACCACCTCCTAGTTGGGGTTTATCCACGAGCCGGGGACGCTCTTGGCGGTCGTGAGGTTGAGCATACCCTGCGACGTGTTGAAGACGTAGTAGGTTCCGGGCCGCCGTACCCCGGACGGGTTTCCGGGTTTGACTTGCCCTGCTGCTGCCTCGGCTGCGGTGTAGTATCCCTTTTTCGTGGTCTTGAGTTCGTAGGTGTCGCCCTTAGTTGGAGTGCCGCTGGAGGAACTCTCGCTATTTTTGGAGGACGACGATTTTTTGCTTTTGGACCGCTCCGCGACCGTGCTGGACTGAGTTTTTACATCGGTGATGCGCTTCTCCACCTTTCGGAGTTTCAGGGCGGTCTTGTATCCGCTGTCTCCACCGAGCGTGTGAATCGCCTTGTCGACGTAATACTTGCCGCTCAACTTGCCGAGGCCAACGATCAGGACGCAAGCCGTTGCGAAAATGTACCATCTTCCCTTGAGCGTAAGGTTCAGGGTCGTGGTGCCTTTATTCGCGCTGTTCAGTGCGGCCAGAGCGATGGCGGTCGCCTCGGTCAAATTTTCTGCAGCCTCGTTGCAGGTCAGGATGCGGTCTCCATCTCCGGCCTCGACCGTGAAGGTCTTGTTTTTCTTGGAGTTGGTATACTCGTACTTGACCCCGGTGTAAGTCCCGGCGATGGAGGTGTTCCATGACCAGTTGGGGTCGAAGTCCTCTTCTGTGAGGGTTGCAATGGTCGGCTTCTGTTCGTATGTGGCCTCGTCGAAGACCACGATCTTGCCGTTGAAGATCTTCATGGCGAAGCCGTATTTTGTGACCAGCGAATTGTAAAAGCTGCAATCGTCTTGATCGTTCTGCTCTACCTTTTCGATGGTCATTTCCTTGGCCTCGTAGAACAGCGCAATCCCGGCCCGCTCCGCGACCTTTTGCCCGATCTCCTTGAGGTTTGTTTTCTCGTAGGTCTGGGTACGCTTGGTCGATTTGAAGCTGCTTGTGGCCGGAATCGCCACGCCGTCCAAAGACATTTTGATGGGATTGCCCTTGAAAGAAAAGTCATCCACGCAAAATGCGCCACACAGGAAAGAGGTTTTGATGTTGTCCGCGTCCCAGTTCTGGGTTCTGATCGTTGGCTTCAGGCGGTCCCCGGTTTGGGGAAACCATGGCCCGATCCACTTTCGGTCCCGGTCGTTCAGCTCGACGCTGATCGTGTCGCTGGAACCGCTGGACACATCGGTGTAGGTAAAAGAGGCGAGGTATGGGGAAACCTGCGCCGTGGCATTTTTGCCGTTGTACAGAAGTGCGACGGATGCCTTGCGTGGCTCCACTTGCTACCGCCTCCATTCGGGCAGGTCGTCTGCTTCCACGAAGGATGCTTCCTCCGAAACCTCCGGCACAAAGACTTCAACCCCTGCGGGGAAGACCTCTGTGTCGAGGAGCCGGATGTTCTCCCTCGCTTCCATCAGAGCCTGTATTTTGGTTTCGTCGCCGTAGGCGGCACGAGCGATGGTGTCGAACGTGTCACCCTGAACCGTTGTGTAGATCGCCATCGGCTGCCCTCCTGTTAGAAGTCCGTTCGGTCATGGTCCCGCTTGTACTTGTCCATCATCTCGTTGAACTCTTCTTGCGAGATTCTGCCCGCCTCGACCAGATCCTCTTTGGACGGGGTGCCGCCGTAGAACTGGTAGGTCGGGTTGTAGATGATGGAGGGAGCGGGGCCGGGCTGCCCACCGCCAGCCGGTGCGGGCTGAGGGCGGTTGCCCCGCAGAGCATCCAGCAGAGCCGTGATGCTGTAGCCGGTGCCGGAGATGCCCTGCAGCTTGTCCGCAAGGAAACCCAGCCCGGTGCCGATCATGTTTCCGAGGCTGCCGTCGCTGTTTCCAGCGTTGGCTGCCTGCAGGGTGTCGGCCAGCATAGAGCGCATCTGCGTCCACAGTTCCGAGAGCGGGAGAACGGCTTCTTTTCCGGCCTCGCCGCCGCCCAGCAGCTTGTTGCCCATCGCGCCGAAGATCTGCGCACCGTTCAGGATGCCACCCTCTTTGTACCACTCGATTCCGAAATGCGGAACGCTGGGCGGCGAGAGGGAAAAGTCGCCGGTGATGCTGACGTGGGGCAGCTTCAGCTTCGGCAGGGACCAAGAGAAATTAAATTTCTGCTTGATGGCCGAGATCACGGAGCCGACCGCGTTCTTGGCAGCCTCCATCTTGCCGACGATGGCGTTATAGATGCTGCCGAAGATGTTCTCCACGGTCGTGCGGGCGGCGGTCAGTGCGGTGGAGATCGCCGTGCGGATACCGGCCACCGCGCTGCTGACGGCAGTGCGGGCGGCGGTGATCTTGCTGGTGATCGCAGAGCGGGCCGCCTCAAATGCAGAGCTCGCCACGCTGGAAATTGCTCCCCATGCGGTAGCTGCTGCGGAGTGCATCGCCAAAAGGATACCGTCTGCGGTTTCTTTGGCTGCTGTCAGCTTTTGGGAGATGTACTCTTTGACGGCCTCGTAAGCTGCCGAGGTCTTTTCGGTCACCGCCGTCCATGCTCCGCTCACGGCAGAGCCGATGGCAGAGAGGATGGGTCCGAAGAAGGACTGGATGGCAGCCCACTTTTCGGAGATCGCGGAGCCGATGGCGGTCAGTGCGGTGGAGATCGCCGTGCGGATTGCCTCCCATACGGCGAGGACCGTGTCCCCGCAATTCTGCCAGATGAACTGGAACGGCAGGGTGATGATCTGGAATGCCGCACTCAAAACCTCGCCGATCAGCATGATGCCGACCTGAACGGCATTCTTGATGGTCTGCCACGCTGCGGAGGCTGCCGCCGTGATGCTCTTCCAGACCCCGGACAGGAATTCGACCGCTGCGGTGAATTTCTGTCTTGCTGCAGAGAAGAACTCAGCGATGGAGGACTGGGCGTTGCTCAGGAACGCTGCAGCAGATGCCACGGCGTTCTGTGTCGCTGCGATGACCTGAGAAAGCGCACCCTTGATGGCCGTGAATATGGCGTTCACGCCGTCGCGGAACCACTCGCACTTGGTGTAGAGCAGAACGATGATGGCGATGGCTGCTGCAATGGCGGCGATGATGATTCCGATGGGGTTTGCGGTCATCGCTGTGCTCAGTGCTTTCTGTGCGCCGGTCGCCACGGCGGTGACCTTTGCCCATCCAGCTTGTGCCAGCTGGGACACCGTGACTTGCTTCGTAAAGAGAGCCACGAGGACTTCGTTCAGCTTGAGAGTGCCATTAAAGGCTGCCTGTGCGATGTTGGCATTTTTGGTACTCATCGCAAACAGCTTCAGCTGCACCTGCGCCATCTGAAATCCGTTGATGATGGACTGGATACCCTGCCCGGCCTTGAACGCCACAAGGACTGCCGCCGCTGCGATCAACTCATCCCGGAACCGGGACACGGAGTCGAGGGAGGACAGCATCTTGTTGGCGAAGTCTGCCGAGACCTGAATCGCGGTCAAAAGGCCATCGACCAGAGCCGTGATGAACGGCGTGGCCCGCTGGATGCCCTCGGCGATCAGGTTGATGGTCGTGATCGCAAGGCTGCCGAGGCTGTCGAACAGGTCCTTGTGGTCCACGATGACTGCGCCGACCGCTGCGAATGCGCCGCCTACCTTTTCGAGTGCGGGGACGCAATTCTGGGCGAACGCCTCAGCCTTGGGCAGGGCGTACTCTACAAAGGCGTTGCCCGCTGCGGCGATTCGGTCGGTAATCGATGGAATCACAGCGGAGACGGCATTGATGGCATCCTTGGCGGCGGGCGCAAAAGTCTGCGCCAGCCGGATCTTCATGTCGTCCATTGCGCTGCCGAAGATGGAGATTGCACCTTGCAGCGTGTCGGTGACCGTAGCGGCCATCGTGCTGAGTGCGCCGTCCGCATTGTAGAGGTCATCGGTCAGGGCCTCCCACTCGCTGCGGCCATCTGCCGTGGTGGTGTTCAGGCCGGAGATCAGGTCGTTCAGGGCATCGATATGCTCTTTACCGCCAAGGGCTGCGAGTGCAGCGTTTCGCTGTTCCTCGGTCATGTCCTTGGTGGCCTCATCTACGACCCGGATGGTTTCGGCCAATCCGATGAACTTTCCGTTGCTGTCAAAAGCGGAAATGCCGAGCTTGTCCATCATTTTGCCGGCCTTTCCTGTGCCCGTCGTGAGGTTGTTGATCACGGCGTTCAGGGCGGTTCCGGCTTCGGAGCCTTTGATGCCTCGGTTGGCTAGCACACCGAGGGCGGTGGCAGATTCCTGAATCGGAACGTGCAGGTTTTTCATCGTGCCGCCGACCGCGATGTATGCCTCCATCAGCATCTGTGCGGTCTGGTTGGACTTGTTGTTGGCCATCGCTGCCACGTCGAGATATTCTCCGAGGTCGTCAACCTGCAGGTTTAGGGCAGAGAGCGAATCCGTCACAAGGTCGGAGCAGGTAGCGAGGTCCATCCCCGTGGCCTCCGAAAGCCGGAGGATGGGTTCCAGTCCTGCGATGGACTCATTCACATCCCATCCGGCGAGGCTCATGTAACCGAGGGCCTCTGCACTCTCTGTGGCAGTTTTCGTGGTGGTCTTGCCCATATCCAGTGCTGCTTGCTGGAGGCGGGCGTAATCGTCAGCGGTTGCATTGCAGATGGCTGCGGTGTTTGCCATTGCCTGATCAAAGTCGGCGTATGTACTGACGGCATCGCCAACAAACTGGCCGATCTTGAGGGCACCCCATGCGGCGGCTGCTACGGCGGCGGCTTTTGCGGCGATGGAACCAAGGGACTGCATTTTTGTTTCGGCAGTCCCCATTGCGTTGTTGAAGCTGCTGGATACTGAACCGGCGATCTTGACCGCCAGCTTATACTCTTTTCCTGCGGCTGCCATCGGCTATCTTTGCCACCTCCTTTGTGGTCGCTATCAGGTCAGACAACGGCATTTTGAGAAAAAGGCCGAGGTCTGAATGAAGCGACATCGAAAGATTGATGCAGATGCTTCTCAGGTCGTCGCTGTGCCCTGCGCTCAGTCCTCGCTGTAGAAAAAAGAGGTCACGCGGTTCTTAACCTTGAGGGCATCCTTGGGCGGCAGACCTCTGAAGAACTCGATGGGCTGCTTCGCTGCACGGGCGGCAATGAAACAGGCGTATTCGAGCGTCATCTCCGGCATAACGGAGAAGCTGCCGCTGCGGGTGAGGTAGCGGTCGGCGGCGATCATGTCCTCTGCGGACAGGTCATCCATGCCGGACAGGTCCACCTCGGTGTAGTCCTTGCCCTCGAAGCGATAGGCTTTGCTGAACTTCACGAGGGTGGAGGATTCATCCTCCTGTGCGTTGGTCAAAATCTTTTCGTCTGCCATTAGGTGTACTTCCTCACTTTCGCCAGCAGGTCAACGCCGTTGACCTTGAACACGCTGTTGAGCTTGTCCAGTTCAAACTTCGGGCTGCCATCCAGTTCGATGTAGATGTAGGTCAGGCCGAGGGTGACGGAACCGTTCATGGCCTTGCCCTGCTTCATGTCGCCGGGGGACAGCTTCTTTGCTCGGCCACGAAAAACGACACGCATACCCATCTGGTCTACGTTGCCGGTGGCCCGGTCTGTGTACTGCTGCGAACCGCGCAGAACCAGTTCAACCGCTTTCGTGGTGTCGATCATCTTGAAGACATCCTCCGAAAGCATATTGAAGGTGATTTCCTGCTCCATGTCACCGTAGCGGCCAGTGATCACGGTCTCGAACTCGCCGAGGATACCGCAGCCCTTGATCGTTTCGGTCAGGCCCTCCAGATCAGGCAGCTTGACTTCGCCGGTGGTGCCGACCAGCCGATTGCCGGACAGGTAGGCGTTGTAGTCGTTGAGGACTTCGGGAATACCGTTAATAGCCATTAGTTGCTACCTCCGTTGATGCTTGCGTACAGCATAGCCGGGTCAAACTCCAGCGTATTGGTGATGTCCTCTGCGGGCACGAACGGTGCCAGCTTCTGATGGAACTTCACCTCGCCACTGATGATGTCGGTGGCGGTGTTTTCCTCTGCCCGGAAATTGATGTGTGCTCCAGCGCACTTGTTCTGCGCGACGTAGGAGTTGCCACGGATGTTCTCGCTATCTACGATGTTCTCTACCAACTGGACGCTGACGGGGCCGTCGACGTACTGGATGTAGGTCAGAATGAAGCTGTTGCCCCACCAACTAAAGAACCGGCGGCAGCAGAACCAGCGATCCTTGGGGTCGGTGCTGCCCGGATAGGCCGCAGTGTTGTTGCCCCACAGCCGCCAGCCGCTCTGGTTGATGGCGGTGGTCACGCCTACGCCGTTCAGGGCGTTGGCCTGTACCTGATCCAGAACAACCTCAGTTCCGTCTGCCAGACAGGTGCCGGTGATGCTGATCGTCTTGTTGGAGGGGGACAGGTAGGGAACATTGTCGTTGGCTGCATCCAGATATGCAGTGCGGGCTGCAACGACTGCGCTGGCCCACAGAATATAGCTGCCAACCCGGAAGCAGGGCCAGAGCGGATATGCGTGTTCGCTGCTGACACCTGCACCCTCTTTCTTGGCCTTGACCTCGGTGTAGACCTTTGCGCCTTTCTCTGTGGTGCTGTCGATGTCGACGATGCACTCACACTTGAACACGCCATTGATCTCGACGCACTTAGCAGCGAGAACCAGACCGACGTCCGGGTCATGCGACCAGCCGGGGGCCAGCAGCAGACCGGGGGTCACGCCGAACTTGGGATAGATCTGGCGGACCAGCTCCATGCCGGTCTCTGCGCCGGTGCTGGCGTTGTAGCCGCCGACCACATCTGCCGCAGTGACCGCAGTCGGGTCGATGCTGGTAGAAGTGACGCTCAGAGACTTGGCATCCTTACCTGCGCCGGTTGCGGTTAGGGTGATGACAAGATAGCCGTTGCTGTCAAACTCGGTGACGTAGTCGGTGTTCACTTTCAGGGCGGTGCCGCTCTCGGTGTCCTTTTTCACACTGACCGTGTCGGCAAGGATGCCGTCAACCTGAACAGTTGCCTGCATATTTTCCACAGGGACAGTCGATGCAGCGTTCTGCTTCTTGTGCTTCTTGGGGTCCAGAACGTTCACGAAGATCACCGGGGCGACTGCGTACAACTGAAAGCTGGCATAAATGCTCTGACACAGGGTGTACTTCTTAAAGTCGTAACTGAAGCCCAGCTGCTTTACCGCCTCTGCGTAGCTGTATGCGATGATGGGCACGTTGGTGGCAGAGTACGGATCTTCGGCGAGGTTGATGGGGGCCGTACCGAACACGACCTGAATCGCGGAGTCGCCCTCAATGGGGGCGGTCAGGCTTGTGGCCTGTTCGAGAACGGTAATGCCATGCTGATATGCCATAGGGATTCACTCCTTTCTGATGTTAGTTGCCCTGCTTCTTGTCCAGCTTGGCTGCATAAGCCAGAGCCTTGCGGTAGAAAACGGCAGCAGGGCCTTTGCCGTTCGTGATCTCCTGCATCGCCTTGGATGCGTTCGCAATGGGAACGCACAGGCTCAGGAGTGCGGGTTCCTCCTGCGCCGCTTCGGTGATCGTCGCAGGGAGGGCAGTGCCGTCAAAGACGGTGCTTGTGGTGGCCACGCCGATAATGGTCGGGCCGAGGTAGATCGTTTTCTTCATGCGAACTTGTTTGCCTTTCTGCGGGGAGCGTGGGCTTCCCACGTCATGCCGACCGCACCGAAGAAGTACGGCCAGCTCTGTTCATCCTGAAGTGCCCATGCAAAGCCGTCCCCGTCGTCATTAAAAACGAAGGGACCGAGGGTGTTGGATTCCTCGTAGTGCTGCTGCATCGTTTCCATGATTGCGAGGACGCTTGCGTGGCCCTGATTGGTTAAATCGTCATCGTAGATGCCGATGCGGAAAACAACAGCAATTTTGTGTGCGGTCATCTGATCCTTGACCCCGCCGCTGTCAAGAGCAACGATAATGTAAGGAAACGGGTCCTCATCTTCCTCGCTCTTGCGTTGGGGCAAATTCTGACGGAACACATGGACAGGTTCCATCTTCCCATCTGGGGTCTTGTATCGTCTGTCCTTAAACAGTTCAGTCAGGTCTTGCTGGAGCCTGACCTGAAGATCTCTTGCGGTCATCTGGTCACCCTCTTGATCTCTTTGAGAATGTTGTCCATGAGTGTGTCATAGATTTCCGGCTCAATAACGCCGTATACCCGGTCTTTGCTGCCGATCATCGTGGGGATGGAGTTCGACAGCAACTTCTTGATCGGGTAGCGGGTCTTGTGGTATCGCTGGGCGACTGAAACGTGACCGTTGCGGAACTTCACCAGAAATGCCTTGTTGTTGGATTTCATCAGCCCTTTCAGGCTGCTGGAAAGCAGGACCTTGGCTTTCAGAACGTCAGGCTTGTCTTGGCCGGTACGATATGTGGCGGGTGATACTTTGAAATCCTTTAGTTCCAGCTGTTCCCCGGTGACATTGATCGTGGCGGTAAGGCTGCTCTCTGTGGCGTTCTGGGTTTTCATGGCCTTGGTGAAGCGGCCCTGCTTTACCGCATAGGTTTCCTGTGCTTTTTTGGCGAGGTCCTTTTTGGCATCTCTGGCGGTGTCGTTGACGGCGTTCTTCAGAACTCTGCGGCTCTCACTTTTCATGGAGCCGAGGGCATCCTCTATGGTGTGGAGAAGATCTTCGTCGAACTCAAACCGAAGGATGCCGTCTGAAGAAGATACATTCATCTGCTGCGGTTCGCCTCCAGCGTGATGGTGTAAACGCCGCCCTCATCAGTGGCATCGACCACGGTGTACATCTTACCGTCCAGCTTGATCAACCGTTTCTGCGCCGGGAGACCGCTGGGAAACACAGATGCTTTGACGTAGAGCAGCACCTGCCGGGCGTGGATGCCGTCCATGTTAGACTTCATCCGCTTCTCTCTCTCGATGTTCTCCATGTCGTCAATGAGGGCGGGCACGTTGTTGCCGTCGATGTTGTGCAGGTCTGCAAACTCGGCGACATTGAGAAAGGTTTCATCAACATCGCGGTCCATGACCTGCTTGAAAGTCATGCTCTGCATTTTCTGCGCCGCCTTTCCACCGTTTCGGGGATTTTCCCGACGAGGTCGTTCCCGGTTAACTCGCCGCCGACAGCGATTCCGGGGAGACCGGGTTCAGCGGTCACCGGGCGGGCCGCCACACCGCTGGGCGGGTGGTAGTCCTCCGGCACCCACATGGCAGTTCCGGCCTCAATCCATGCAGCGGTGTCCTCCGGGCGGTCTGCCGGGAGGAAATCACCGGGCTTGTACTGGGCGAAGCCGACCTGAATGTGGGCGAGGGCGAGAAGCCGATCAGCCATCCAGCTTGACCAGAATCTTGGTGTCCTCGGCGGTTGCGGATGCTGCTGCGTAGCCGACTGCGGTATTGCCGGTTGCAGTGTCGGTGATGCCGTTGCCGTCGAAGTACACGGTTGCGCCCATGTCGATCTTCTTGGTGCCGGTCTTGGGAATCTCCCAGATGCCGCCAACGTGCAGGGAGCCGACCTTGTTCGGCTCGATGTCGGTGCCGGTCACGCCGATGTGGTCGCCGATTTTGACGATGGTGTTCGCGGGAATGGTGGCGGTGGTGGTGTTGGTGTAGTCCAGAGCCTCACCGCGCTGCCAGAATTCAGCTTTTGCCATAACTCATGCGCTCCTTTCTTTTAACCCAGCGGGTCTGCGATGTTGGTGCCGGGGTTCTTGATCGCGCCACGGTAATCCATGACGTTGATGCCCCAGTCGAGGTAGATATCCCAGACGAAGCCCAACTGACCGGGGGTCTCCATGCGGCGAATGGTCGGGATCTCCTGACCGTTCAGGTAGTCAACCTCGATGAAGGCGGTGTCGGTGGTGTTCGCGGTCATAAACCACGGCATCACATTGCCGAAGCCGCCAGCCAGCGTGTTGATGGTGGGGTCCTCGATCACGTCCAGATTGCGGTACTGGTACAGCGGGTTGACGGACTGGGTGTTGCCCTCGGTGTTGATGGTGGGGCTGTTGAACAGGGTGTAGACATCAAAACTCATGCCGACAGGGACGATGAATGCGCCGGGGCGGATGATGATGGGCTGGCCGAACTCGTCCTTCTGGGTGGAGAGGGTCAGGATCATGCTCTGAACTGCCGCCTTGGTGATGCCGCTGCCGGTTTTCAGCAGATTGCGGTGTTCTGCGGAGAACAGCTTCTTGCCGTCGTAGATGGCGGGGTTGCCCATCAGGATCTGATAGCACTGGGTGTTGATGGTGCGGCGGGCAGCTGCTGCATGGCGGGCGGGGATGCTGGTCACCAGATCGATGTCGTCGTTGATGAACGCCTGACGGGACAGGGTGAACTGCTTGCCGTAGGTGTGCAGACGGCGGGTCGGCAGCTTGGCATCGGTGGGCTTGTCGTTCTTCAGCTCACCGCCCTCCGGCACTTCGAGGAAGTCACCGATGGGGCCAGCCAGATAGTTGTTGTCGTGAACCTTGAAGTCCTTAAGGCTGCCCTTTTTGGTCCAGCGGTCAAAAGTGACCGGGGCCTTGCGGTGGCCCTCGACGTAGGACTTATTGATGGCGTTGTCCAGAATGGCGGGGAATGCTGCGGTCGGGTTGTAGAACTGACGCTGCATCAGCATGGTGAACAGGTCGTCCGAACTCTTGCGGCGGGCATCGGCCACGCCGCTGCGCTCCAGACACTCAATGGCCATGTCGCGCAGGGTCATGTTTGCCATCTGCTGTGCGCCATCGGAGGCCTTTTCGGAATTCAGGCCGCCACGGATCAGCAGACCGTCTGCTGCATCACGGCGGAATTCGTCCTCGCCGGAGCCGGTGACCTTAATGCCAGTGCGGATGGGTGCGCCGTTCTTGCGCAGGCCATCCATGATGGCTGCACGGACCTGCTCCACGGTGCTGCCGTTCTGGATATAGTCCAACTCGGAAACGCCGAAGTCACGGCACATCGCGGTGATCTCGTTGGCGCGGGTGCGCTCTGCTGCAATGGCCCGCTGGATATTATCTTCGGGGCCGGGGGCGGGGTCCGCAGAACGGCTTGCGTTTGCGGTTGCTGCAGGGGTGGAGTTCTGAGCGGGTGCCGGGTCTGCCGGGGTCTGCGGGTTTTCTGCTGCCCGGATTTCCTCGGTCAGGGTGTCGATCTCACGCTGCAGGGAGTCGAACTCGGCCTGTTCGGTGTCGGTCAGGCTGCGATTACCAGCCTTTTTTGCGGCATCGAGCAGTTCCTGCTGCCGCTTGATCTTGGCCGCTCTGATCTGCTTCTTGTCCATAGATGGGTACCTCCTATATGGAATTTTTATTGATCTGAAGCTGGCGTTCCAGAATGTCCAGCGGTGTGCCGGGACCGATTTCCTCGACCTGACGGCCAACGCCCACCGTGCTGTCTGCCGGGATGCTCACAATGCTGACCTCGTAGGGCCACCATTTGCGGACCACCTCGGCGGGGCCGGTGAAGCGGCCATCCGCAGTTGTCTTTCCTGCCAGAACTTCTTCGATTGTGTCGATGCGGTAGCCTACCGATACACCCTTGAGCGTACCGCTCCGCACCTTTTGGTAGATGATCTCCGACTGTTCGTCGGTGTCGAACTCGATCTCTGCGTAGCAGCGGTGGTCGTCGCCGAGCCATGCCCGGATGATCCTGCCGATGACCGAATCCCGATTGTGGTTGAAAAGCACCACGCCGATCTCGTTCAACCGGGCGAGATCGACGGCCCCGCTTGCGTGGTCGAGGATTTCATTGCCCCACCAGCGTTCGTAGGGTTCCTCGCTGGAGAACGACAGGGTAAACTTGCGCTCATTGCCCTCGCCGTCCATTGCTCGGATGGCTCCGCTGAAAAGTTCCCGGTGCTGGGTATTACTCCGCTTTTCCGGGGGTGCTGCTGTCTGCTCCGCTGCCCGCTGCCGGAGTCTCGGTCTGCTGGGCGGGAGCTGTCTGCTGTTGCACAGCCTGTCCAAGGATTACACCTCCTAAATCGATACCGTGTTCTTCTTTGGCGTACTGAAGGACTTCTGCGATGTCGTCCACCTGAGTTTTCCAGTCAGTGCCGTTTTCTGCGGCAATCTGCTTGAAGGTCTTTTGCCCTGTCTGAAGGGCGATCTTTGTGGCGGTCGCTTCCTTGGCCGGGTCAATCCACGGCTTCGGGTCCTTGACCCATTTGTGCTGGAAGAACTTCTGTTTGTCGCTCCAAAAGCCGGGGGCTTTGATGAGGCCCGCCAGAACCACGGAAATGACGAAGGTTTCATAGATCTCGTCCATGACCTCCAGAAGAAGTTCTTCGTCCTCGACGTAGGTCATGCCATCTTCGATGAGACCCTGCCGGGTGCTGGAGTAGTTGCTCTGCGACATATCGCGGGAGGTGGCCTCATAGCTCAGACCCTGACCCGCTCCAATGAGCCGCTGAAAAAGTTTGATGAAGCTGGATGCGTCAGTCGCCTGACCCTGCGGGTTGACGGCGTACACATCGTCGCCAGCGTTCAGTTCCCGGATCATGCCGGGGGTCAGGGTCTTGCCGTCGTAGCTGGTACGAGGCCCGGTTGCTGCATTCTGGCTGCGGCCAAGGCCGGAGGTCGGCAGCGACTTTTTGATGAACACAGAAAGGCAAGCCTCGATGCGCTGCTTCACACTGACGGCGGTCATGAATTCGTTGGCATCTCGGATGCGGGTGATGGTCTGACTCATGTCGGACATTTCCCGCAGCTGGGAGGGCCGCCGCTTGCTGAAGTAGAAGATCACGTCCTTTGCGGGAACGTAGATCGGCTCCATCATGGTGATGCCGTCCAGTGCATACTGCCGGAACCAATAACCGACCGGGCGGTTGTACTGGTTGTACTCGATGCCGCCGACAATGCGGTTGCCTTTCTCTTTGGTGTTCAGATGGTTGCAGTCCAGTTCGTCCACCTCGAAGATCTGCAGTTGAAACGGCACCATGCCAGCGTCGGTGTATCGCTTCACAAAGAGGATGCCGCCGTCGACTTTCTTCCGGCGCACGGCCATACGCAGCATCTGGTTGAAACTTTGGGTGCCGGTTACGTCGCAGTTCTGCTTCTTGCACCAGAGTTTCCAAAGCCGTTCAATCTCGCGGGCGGTGTCCTGATCGTCCATGTAGGACTGGAGAACATAGCCACTGCCGACTGTGTTTCGAACGAACGGACAGACCACGGAGTTCATCATGTCAGAGTTTCGTTCGAGGTCTCTTGCTCTTGCCCGGACGGTGTCCCGGCTGTATCGGTCGGTAACCTCTGCGCTCTGGTTCGATGCGTACCAGCCGGAGTTGAGCCGACTGTAGTCTCCGGCATCGTAGTGCCGGACCTCGTTCATGTACTGCCGCCAAACCTCGCGCCGTGCGCCCCACTCCGGGCTGATCCAGCCGATGATGTTGTCAAGCCATCCCATCCCGGTCACCTCCCATCAAAAAATGCGACGTAGGTATCCGAGAAGAGGCCATTGTCCTCTTCGGCTGCGATCTGCGCCGTCAGGTCGTTCCGGGTGGCGAGCAAGAGATTCAGGTCTGCACGGGTCAGGCTGCGAGAGCCGATTTTGTAGGACTGGCCGCCGACAAGCACTGCCTGAATCGCTTTGTTGACTTCTGCGAGAAGTTCGGCGGGGGTGAAGTTCCCGCTTGCAGCGATGTCTGCCATGTCATGCCTCCTGTGTCGTGGCCGCTGTTGCAGCCGGGGTTGTGATGCTCGGTGTGGCCACCATGAGGATGCCACCGCCGAGAGAAGATCGGATCTGCCTCATGCCGTCGTCCGGGGCGAACGGGTAAAGGCCGACCTCCAAACCGATAAAGCCGGAGGTCGAAAGGGTCAGTAATCCAGACACTGCACTTCAACTCCCATCGCACTGGTTTCGTTCGCGGTGACGGCGACCTTGTCGGTCATGTCGGAGGTGCGGGGAATCAGCCGGGTGGCGATCACCTGACTGGTATTTGCCGGGATGGTTACCTCTGCATCGAGGATGCCGCAGGTGATGTACCCGGAGGTGAAGTTCTTGACCAGAAAGCGGCTGCCGGATGCTCTGAACTGGAACTCCACCGGGGTACCGCTTGTGGTGGGATGACGAATAACTTCCATGATTTCATTCCTTTCATTCCTGAAGCCAGTCCTCGTTTTGGGAGATCCAGCTTTCTTCGGGTGTTGGCTGTTCCGGCTGCGGTGCGGGTGCTGCTTCCTCCGGCACGGCCTGAAGATGCAGGGTGCGTACTCCCTGAATGTCGGCTGCGGCCAGTGCGTAGACCTCGCAGTCCAGATAGTGGTTGTCTGCGTGTGAGCTTTTCTGCACCCACCGCTGGACCACGCTGCCGTTGCTGGCCTTGACGTTTATCTTGTGTTCGGCGGTGACCATCTCGGCGTACTCCCGGTCGCACCCGGAGTAAACGGTCCATCGGCCAGCCTCCTCCAGCTTTCGCTTCATGCGGGCGGCGATCATGTCCTTGTACTTACCGCCGTCCACCAGTACCAGCGGGATGCCGTAGGCTTTGCTGGTGGCCTTGTTTACGGTGGACAGCTTGTAATGGGTCATCATCGGATTGCTGGAGCCTTTGCAGGGGAGTGCCCAGTCGGAGTTGTTGGCGCAGAAGTCGTAGACGCTATCCGAATCGTTGCCGGAGTCAATCAGTGCCAGATCAACCGCCATCGGAGGGCCGCCGTCCTGCCGGGGGTATTGCAGGTTCATCACCTGTTCGACCTCGGCAAAGCTGAAAGCCTGACCGTGGGCGATGTTCTGCGAGGTGATGAAATCGCCCCACGCTCTGATCGTCCAGTAGAGGCAGTTCTCCTGCACGTCCACGCCTCCTGTGAGCAACTTGGCCCACGTCGGAACCATGTACTCCGGCAGATCGGTCTGCCGTTCGAGGACGAGGTCTGCGCTGGTTTTGAGTTTGGTGTCCTCCCACGGCTCTGCCAGCCAGCTGTTCACAAAGTTCTGCAGCTTCTCCGGGTCGTCCTTGCTGTCCAGAAATTCATTGACGACTTCCGAAAAGCGAACAAACGGCGAGTAGAGGGTGTTCATCCAGAACGCCACCTTTTTGACCAGCTGGGTCTTGGATTCCACGGCTCTCCACTGGCCCTCCCGGAGCATCTGCGGCTTGTGGCGGTCGGTAATGATGCCGCCGCACTTCTGGCAGACGTAGTAGCACTTGGCTGCCCTGTCTGCATTGGCGAGGGTTTTGTCGCCGGGGAATTTCATCTGCGCCCATTTGAGTTCGATGAGTTTCCCGCAGTGCGGGCAGGGCACGAAGTAATGCCGGACCTCGTCCGCGCTTTCGAGGGCTTTCCAGATGGGGCCTGTCCGAAGCGTCGGGGTGGAGGTCATGAAGATCTTCCTGTTGTGGAACGTCTTGGTTCGTTCCGTTGCCAGCTTGATGGGATTTGCCTCCTTTTTGCTTGCGCCGGGGTATTTGTCTACCTCGTCCAGAAAAAGGAAGCGGATTGCCTTGCTTGCGAGGCCAGCCGGGGAGTTTGACCCGACCAGCGAGAGGTACATTCCGTCAAACTGAAGCTCCATCACCGAGGATTCATCTTGGTGGTATAGGGCTTTCAGTGTCGGAGATGCCAGCAGCATCGGTTCGATGCGGTTTGTCGACACGCTCTTGCCGAGTGTGTCGATGGGGTAAACGACCATTGTTGGGGATGGGTCCTGCTGCACGATGTAGCCGATGCAATTTAAGATCACCTCGGTGCCACCGACCTGCGTAGGTTTGCAAAAGATTGTTTCCACTGTTTCAGGGTTTCGGAGTTCGTCCATGATACCCACGAGGTATGGGGTCTTGTCGTTCATCCAAGGGCCGGACACGGAGGAAGTTTTGCTCTCCAGAACACGGTACTTCGCCGCCCACTCTGAGACATTGATGTCCTCTGGCGGGCGCAGGTAGCGCAGGGCCTCTTTTTGGTAGGGGGTTACCAGAAATTTACGAATCCGGGGCTTTCGGTTTGCTGCCATTGCCCTTGTCCGGGATTTCTGTTACTGCGGCCAGATAGAACGCTTCGAGTTGTCGATTGACCTCCCCCTGCAGGTCACGTTCTATCTTCCGGGCTTCTAGTGGTTCGACGTAGCCGCTCACCATGCTGGTCAGCCGTCCGGGGAGCGACATGGCGAATTTTTTGAAGGTCGTGAAGAATCGACTGTAGTCCTCTTTGACCTTTTCCACGTCCACAAGCTGCCCGGATGCAACGGACAGCTTCATGTTGTGGAGTTCGCCCTGCGCTTCTTTCAGGGCGATATCGGCCTGAAGTTTTTGTTCTCTCAGGTCCATTTCTTTTTCGGAGCGGTTCTTGCCGTAGGCTTTGTCCGAAAGGTATTTGACGTACTTCTGGATCGTTGGAACCAGATCGTAACGTCTACCCTCCGGGGTCTCGGTCGTGGGAAGAACGCCCTCCTGTGTGAGTTGCTGAATACGGCGGACGGTTACTCCGAACAGTTTGGCGATGACCTCCACGCGGTACATGGAGCCGCCTGCAACTTCGCCTTTATCGTTCAAATAGAGCCCCCCCCCCGCTGATAGCTAGTTGTAATTCGTGGTCTGTCATACGGCGGTTAGAGCTTCTCTGCCTTTTGCCCGGTGTAGGTTTCCCACCGCTTTATGATTACGTCGCAGTTCTTCTCGTCCAGTTCCATGCAGAATGCCGTCCGTCCGAGCTGCTCTGCTGCCATCAGGGTGGACCCGCTCCCGGCGAAAAAGTCACCGACCATCCATCCGGGGCGGCTGGAGTTGTTCATCAACCGTCCGATCAGAGGTACAGGCTTCATGGTCGGGTGCATATCGTTTCGGGTCGGTTTCGGCTCAAAGTGAACCGTGGTCTGATCCTTGTATTCCCGGAGCATCTGGTCGATGAAGGCCAGAAGTTCCTGCTTCTTCATTGACTGGAAGTCGGGCAGGTCGTCCAGAAGAACGGTGTCCTGTGTGCGGTCATTGATGAAGTAATGACCCGCTCCCTCTTTCCAGCCGTAGAGAATCGGTTCGTGCCGCCACTGATAGTCTTGGCGACCGAGAACAAATGCGTTTTTCTCCCATATCAGGCACTGGGCCAGTTTCAGCCCGGCATCAGAATAGGCTTGCCGGAACTGAAGCCCGGTGCTCTCGGCGTGAAAAACATAAATCGCTGCGCCTGTGCGCATGGCATCGTTCATGGCCTGAAATGCTGCCAGCAGAAAACTGTAAAAGCTGGCCGCATCCATGTGGTCGTTCTCGATGACGCTGTTCGTGCGGCTGTCGGTCTGGTCGAGGTAGTCGTTCAGAAAACCAACTTTTGCGCCGTAGTCCACGTTGTAGGGCGGGTCTGTGATTACGAGGTCGAGTTTGTTCCCGGCCATGAGAATTTCCGCATCGTCCAGAGACGTGGCATCGCCGCACATCAGGCGGTGGCGGCCCAGCTTCCAAATGTCGCCCCGGCGTGTGACCGGGGCTTCGATTTCTTCCTTGGCTGCATCCGGGTCGAAGTCGTCATCATGGGCTTCTTCCGGCACATCCAGCTGCTGGATCAAATCTTCGAGGTCATCCTGATGGAAGCCGGTCACGGAGAAGTCGTAGCCGTTGAGGTCAAGATCGGACAGGAGGTCTTTCAAAATCTGAAGATCCCACTTGCCGGTGATCTTGTTCAGGGCCACGTTGATCATCTTTTCCTTGGCCTTGTCCCGGATGTCCAGAACGACGACCTCGGCTTCTTCGATGCCCATGTCCATCATCACGGTACGCCGCTGGTGGCCTTTGATGATGGTGCCATCGTAATTTATGACGATGGGGTCAGCGTAGCCCAGCCCCTGAATGCTGGCCTTTATGTCCTGATATTCCGGGTCCTCCGGGGTCAGGGCTTTTCTGGGGTTGTAGGCGGCGGGAATGAGGTCGGCCAGTCGCCGTCTCTCCATCCGCATGGGGTTGGTCTGCTGCATGGTGTTCACCTCCTATGTGGGGTCTGAATGGGGTTTGCGTAACGAAATGCTAAAATTTTTTTAGTTTTCAGGCGAAAAACCTTCGGGCCTTCCTCGCCCCGCATCATTCTCCGGGTGGGGTAGTACCTACGCCGTGGCCGGGGAGGGGGTAGCCCCTCTCTCTCCAACACAAAGGCGCACCGAGCGTGGTTGCGGGGTGCGCCTTTGTCCGTGAAAAGGTATAAAGGAGAGAACACAACACGATGCCTACTCGTGATGGGCTTGGGCGGGCTGACCCTTGTCCATGCGACCATTGTATTGACTTCTGGGGTCTCTTTGGGTATCTTCTTTCGCTGCCCTGCGGTTGCCCCGCCTCGACCCCGCTGCGCCCCTGCGCTGCTCTGTACGGTGGGGCTGTGCTGCCGGGTGTCCACGGTTCCGAATGACCTTGCTCCCACGCCACACAGGGGCTGTTTTTACCGCTGGTAAAAGCAGGGCCAGACAGGGGGTGCTTTGTTTCCGGGCGTATGGTTTTGTGTTTTTTTGAAGCCCTGAACACGGCGCAAAATTTCCGGGCGACAGCCGGGGCATGGAATCCGGGGTGTGCGAGGGGTGAGCCTAAAATCCATAATGGGAAAAGAAAAAGCCGGGGCATAGCCGGGAGCCTTGGCCGGGATATCTCTGTGCGGGAATTCCCAGTGTGTTGCCCCGGAACTATGCCCCGGTCTTTGTTTTTTAGTGGCCGTCCTTTTCTGTGCGTTCGACCCTCGCCCTGAACTCGGCCAGCGTGGTGCGCACCTTTTTGTAGGTGTATAGCCATTCCAGCCCTGTGCTGTACCGTCTGAAGCACGGTGCCCTTGACAGGTGGATGGTGCGCATGATCTCGTTCCACGGCTTGCAGTCGATGTGGCGCATTTCCATGATCTCCCGCTCTACGGAATCCTGCGGGAGGAATTCGAGGACATCCATAATGTCCAGAATGGCCGTCGCTTCGATCTCCGATTGCCGGGCGATTCTGTCCTCAATTTCGGCCATCTTGATGGCGAGGGATGTGTTCCGACCGTTCTTTCCGGCTGGGTCCAGCTCTGTCCGAATGTCGGCCAGCCTTTCCCGCAGGATCTTCTGCCGCTCCTTTGCTCGGTAATATTGGCTCAGGTATCGCTTGAGGAAGATGCGCTCATCCTCGCTCATCTGAGACGGGTGTTTCTGCATGGGAGGCATCCTCCTTTTTGGCAGTGTGCGGAATGAGGGCGTAGATTTTGCCGCCTCTGAACACCAGCTTATAGACCGCCTTGTCCTTGTTGTCCCAGTCGTAGATCTGGAATCCTCGCTCCGAAAGAACGCCGATCATCATGTTGATGGTCGTGACGAGGGCTGGAATCGGGAGGGTGCGCATCCCGGCCAGTGCGTCCTCTGCCGTGCGCTGCTTGGCTTTTGATTTGATGCTGAAAGGTTTCGGCTTAAAGGGGATAGTGTTGCGCTGCTTCTTCATACCAGAACGCTCTCTTTCATAAATCGGCCAATGCGCCGGAGGATGATTCTGTACCACTTCTTCCGGGTTTTGGCCCGCTTGTGGTACATAAGGCTGATCTGGCGGTCCGTGGCCAGATTGAAATAAAAGGCCATGTTGCTGGCATAGGAGCGGACGATCTTCCACGAGGTTTCCTTGAGCAATTCGCTGATGCGCCTGAAGAAGTCCGCCATCCTCTGCACGGCGCATTGTGCTGCATTCCACAGGGTATCAATCGCGTTTTGTTCCATTTTTGATGACCTCCAGTGCTTCGTCCGGGAGACACGCAAAATCTGCAACGCCCCCGGCCTTTCTGATTTTTAAGATCGTTGCGACCTGATTCGGTGACGGCTTCCCCACAAAAGGCCGCTTTGCCTCGATGCCGTAATACCTGCCATCAATGATGACCAGAATATCCGGGAACCCTTTTTCGCTGTACACGCCAGCTGAAATTTTCCGAACGAATGCGTCAGGGTACGCCGCTTTGATGGCTTGCATGATTCTGGTCTGATACCACTGCTCCAGCGGGATCTGGTCTCGGAGAATGTTGGCCACTTTTTCTGCGGTCAACTGGAGGCCGAGTCTTTCGGCTGCCAGATGCCGCACATCTGCCGAGGTTCTGGCCCCGCCGCGGTACCACTCGTGCAGGAGGTTCCGGGTAATGTTCATTTGTATGCCTCACTTACTCGGCGGGAAAGCTCCATGATTTTTCGCAGAGCGTCCATTGCCGCTTCGGTCGTTTCGTCCTTCGCTGGCGAACGAGGCCACGTCCGGCAAACGTCGGCATTCACCTCTGAGATCAAGTCGTAGGCCAGCTCCATTTTAACTTCCAGCCGGATGGGTTTCATCAACTTCTCTTTCTTTTCGGCTCTCATGTTGGCCTCGTGAATGAGATCCTCTTCGTAGATTACCTGTTCATCAGGCCCGACTTCCATCAGCATGGCGTGGCCTCCATGAACACAGGCTCGTCGCTATCGCTGGGCAGAGCCGGGTTGTCGGCGTACTGACCTGCGCTGTTGCTGGAATTCTTGGCACCGAGTTCCTGCCACTCGAAGCCCTTTTTGTTGCCGTCCTTGTCCTCCATGAAATTCGAGGCCATCATGTCGGCGGTGTGAAGTGCCCAGACGATGGGGTATTTCTGAATCGCTGCGGCGAGGCTCATGGTGTCGGTGTGCTGATCGGTGAAGCCCATGTGCCACCAGATGGCGTACATTTCCTCCGAGGTGAGCTTGATGTAATTCTTGATCAGCATGGCACTCTTGGGGCCGTGGCCGAGGGGCATCAAATCGTTGACCGTGTAGAACGGCACCTTTTCCCATTTCCCGGTCTTTTCGTTCTTGACGTTCCGGGTGCTGGTGCTGTAGAAGTAGGTCTTGCAGATGTCGTGGAGCAGGGCGATGAGGATGACGCTCTCATCCTTGATCTGTGCGACCGAGGTCCCGGCTACCGTGTAGAACCATGCTTTCGTGCCGTCCTCGTTGGTCTGTTCTTCCTGAAGCAGACCCCGGAGGGCATCCAACACATTGAGGCTGTGCTGCAGGAGACCGCTCTCGCAGGAGAGGTGGAACTTCGTACTTGCGGGTGCTGTGTAGAAGTCGCTCTTGCGGATGTAGTCCATCAACTTGTCGATGCCGGGCCGCTTGACCTTGGCCATCTCCGATTCAAACCGGGCGATCAATTCTTCCTTGTCCATATCTTGTCTCCTTTGATGTGAGGGGGAAAGGCTGCGCCTTGGTACTCTCCTTTGGAGTCCATCCAGTAGCCTCCCTCGTTGGTGAATGAATCCGAATCGTTTCCCGGCTGGCCGTTCTGCCAGAAGAATCCTGTGATGTGGTTCCTGATCCAGCGGTGGCCGTCCGGGTAAACGTGCCAGAAGTTGTGTTTTTGCCAGTAGGGTTCGTAGGCTTCCTCGGTGCGGTGGTAAAGCTGCCAGACGAGGTCGAGGAACTTGTCATAGTCGAGGTCATCGATCAGGGCCTTTCGGTACTGGTCCATGAGGGCACCCGGCTGACTTTCCTCGGCGAGGACGGCGGCGATCTGTTGCGATAGCTGCCGATTCCCGGCGATGTCCTTTGGGTGCATCGGGAACGGCATCCTCTCCCGAAGCCGGGCGGCGAACCAGTCAGCAAGGTCGGCCATTTCTTTGGTCAGCTTCTGGTAGGCTTTGCCGTACTTCGTCTGGAGGACTTCCAGCGGCACCTGTTCACGGTTGGTCTTGAGCTTCCTGAAGGTATCGTTGAACCGGGCCATCATTTCCCGGTCGTCGTCCGAGGCGGGCATCTGCATCACTCCATGTATTTTTTGGCTTTGGGGTTCCATTTGAGAGTGGTCTCCTTGCCGCAATCGCCGCAGGGATAGCTAAAATCCGGGCTTTCGATGTTCGTCTGCCCGTAAGTGTGCCGACCGCAGCTGCAGTCGTATTCAAACAGTGCGGTGTTTTCCAGCGAGAATTTTGCACCGCATTCTTTGCAGGTCCACTCGGTGCGGTAGTCCTTTGTGAAAGCGACGAACTCATCGCCGCACTTCGGGCATCTCAGTCTCATCAAGCCTTTTGCTCCTTCGGGTTTCGCCGCCTTTTTGGGAGTTTCGGTGGGTGCAAGTTTGAAGGATGCGAGATCCGGGCGGTAGCAGACGGCATCGAGTGTATCATCGTGCGAGGGGGGGCTTTCCTCCGGCTCATCGGGTGTAGCTTCGGGCGGCTCCGGCTCGGCGAGTTCTTCGGGTTCCTGCTGCTTGGCCTTTTCGGTCTGCTCCTGAATGACGGCCTGAAGCGCAGCGGCATTCTGCTCGGCATTGCTCGGTACCCCGGTCAGGCCGCTCTGAACGGCGAACTCTGCGATGTAGGCGTTCATCTGATCGGCGATGAGATCCTTTGCCCGGAGCAGCTGCTGGGCGTTCTGGCAGGTGATCGTCATGTCCAGCCGGTCCTCGTACCCATCGTTGATCACCAGATGTGCGCTATAACTGTAATCATGCATTTTCTCAATCCTCCCAATTTAATGCTTGGCCGCACTTGCAGCAATATACGCGCTTGCGCAGGGCCGGTCTATAAACGACTTCGTGGCAAAGCGGGCAATTTCCGAATTGTGAGTTTTCCCACAAATTCACCTTTGCCGGGATCTGCTTCTTGAGCGCATCCATGCCCATCCGACAGGCTTCTTTTACGGTTTCGATGCTGTAGTTCTCCAGATGCTCCGGGTCGAGGATCTCGGCGGCCCACTCGTAGGTCATTTCCATTTGCAATGCCTCCTTTTGTGGTTTCGGGTGCTTGTTTCACCTAATCGGCGGGAGTAGGTGAAACGGCGTTTTGCCTTGTGGCCGTGCGGCTTTCCGGGTTCCGTTTCACCTGTTTCACCTATTTTGAAACACACACCGTATTTTTAAGAATTTTGCAACTTTGCACTAAAATCTTGCAAAATGCAAAAATGTGCAAAAGCATACTGTATTTTGATTTTAGGTGAAATAGGTGAAACAATCTATTAAAAAGCCGCTTGGCTGCTTGACTTTTTCTGTTTCACCTAATGTTTCACCTAGCGTTTCACCTAATCTTAGGTGAAACAAATTTTAGAAAGGAAGATCGTCTGTGTCGTCGATCACAGTGAAGTCGTCCTGCATCGTGGTCTGCGTGGCCGAGGTCTGGAATGGGGCCGCAGCCGGAGCCATAGGCGGTTCCTCTTGGTCCATCTGATCTTCGAGTTCGTCCATCGGGTCCTTGTTCTCGGCCAGCTTGCCGATGAAGAACTCGACAAAGCGGCAGCTACGATCTCCGAATCTTCGCATGGTGGAGTAGGTGATTTTTCCGTTCTTCTCCCGGTACATACTGATCAGCCCTTTGTCGGCCAGATATTTCATGGTTTTTCGAGGGCTGTACCCAGCTTTCGTGAGGGCCTGATTCAGCATGGAGGGGAAAATATAGACCGTGTTGCCGCTCTCGTTCATCATGCCGAGGCAGGTGCCGATCACCTGTGTTCCGAAGTATGCCTTGTTCGACATGACCCAGTCCACGATGAACTGCGCAGCGTTTTCATTCACATCGGTGGAGTTGTTCTCCACCTGTTCCTCCAAAATACTGGCAGCCATGATCTTTGCCTTTTTCCACGATTCCGGGTGGATGCCCAGTTGCTGCAGGACGTCGGCCTCGTCGGTGGGGTCGCCCTGCTGCTGCGTGTTGAAGAACCAGCTATCGATCATGGCATCGGCCAGAGCGACTGCGGAGATGCCGGAAACGTGGGAGCCATTTTTGCCGTTGGCCATTGCGTGGACGTAACTCTGCATCAACTCGAAGGCATCACAAATGGTACGCTCCGGGGTGGCGATGATCCTCTTGACGAAGGCCGGGCCAGCCCAGCCGCAGTCCATCACGGATTGCTGGTGCATCAATCCGGCATCCCGCTCGTTGTCGAACGGCCCGCCGTAGAGTTCCAGCACACGGGTGGAGACACCTGTTTGCGTGGTCTCGGTGCTGAGAGGTTCCTCGCCGGTGGCCAGAGCGACGGTGCGCCATTGCTGGGTGGCCTGAATGCCGCCGCTCTTTGCGCCTCTGATCTTGCCGGTGCCGGATGCGATCATGTAAACGATTTTTTCCAGTCCAGCCTGATTGTTGCCAGCAAGCTGCCGCTCATCGATGCCGAGGGGGAGGTCGCAGTAAAAGGCTGCCGTCCGTTCGAGGCCGACCTGTGTGGCGTTGAAGTTGACCATCAGCCGCTCCGGGTCTCCCCATGCGGAGAGGGCCGCTTTCAGGGCTGCGGTCTTGCCGCCCTTGGAACCGCCCCAGTTGTACACGAAGAAGATGCGCTGCTTCACGATCCGCAGGAGCGGGGCGGCAAAGCTGGCTGCAAGGATGAACCTGAACTTTTGGCGGCTACGGTGCGGGTCCATGTGTTCCACCCATTTCTCAAAGGTTCCGTTTTGGCAGTAAGCCGTGGCCATTGCCTTTTGGGATGGGTCGATGTCCAGCGTGATGCCGTCAGCGTGTCCGGGCACAAACCTGTTGCCGGGCTGCCATCCGAAGGTGGAGGTGCTGTCCTCTTTGGGGATGATGTCGATGTTCTCGGCCTCAAGACTTCCGAGGAAGCGGACCACCTGCTTCGAGTTCTCACTGGTAATCGTGCAGCCGAGATCTGCGAGGGCGGTGATGCTGCGGCTCTGGAAGATCACCGACCGGGGGTAGATGGCACTCTGCCAGACGCCGTCTCGCTTAAAGGCTACCTCTATTTTTTCTTCCCCGGTTTCGATGCTCTGGAGACGCTTGGTCAGGATGATCGGGGTGCGGCAGCAGAGGACCGGCTGGAACTTCTTTTCGTCAATCCGGCTGATTCCCTTGTCCGAGTAAATCCAGCCCTCCGGCTGTCGGAGGCTGATCGGTGCGCCGCTGATCGCTTCGGGGATGTCCTCTTTTTTGTAGTCCACAGGTTTTGCGGTTTTCAGGGCATCCCGGATCAGCTTGGCAGCCTGTTCCCGGCCATGCTTGATGTAAAGGTCGGAGGGGTCTTTTTCGCCGAGGGCCTTGCAGCTCCACTCGTAGACCTCGCCCTCGTAGCCTCCATCCCGGAGGCCGGTGCAGATCTTGTGGATGAAGGTGTCGCCGCCGCCGTCCGGCTCGTGGTGCAGGTACAGCTTCAGGCCCTGAAGCACCGAGGACTGTTCCGGCTTGAACATTGAGGCCCCCGGCACACCGATGGCCGGGATACCCATGTACCACAGGCTCTGTGTGTCGCTCTCGCCCTCAACCATGACCGCGTACCCAGCGTTGGCAAATTCAGGGATGCGCCACTCACCGTAGAGGCAGATCTTGCCGGAACTGCCGGTGCGCCAGCGGAAGTCCTTGTGGGCGTACCGCTTGCGGTAGGTGGATTCTTCTCCAGCTGCGTTGTAGTAGGGAATGTAGAGCCATGCGGTGCCGTTGTTGCGGTCTTTCCGGGTTTCGAGGCGGCAGGTCTTGGCCAGCCATTCTTCCGGGAGATGCTTTGCAAAGGCATACTCGGCAAGGCTGAAATCTTCGAGGACTGTGGCCTTTTCCTTTTTGGCGGGCTTCGGGGTTTCGGCAGCAACGCCGTATTTCTCCAAAATCTGCTTGTATGCCTCTTTTGTGTCTACGCCATGCAGTTCTGCCCAGAATGACACGAAGTTGCCGCCCCGGTCCTCTGCGAAACAGTGCCACTTGCCGGTCTTGAGATCGACCGAGAAGCTGTTGTTCCTGTCCTCATGGAAAGGGCACAGACCTGTCAGCTTGTCCCCGGCGAGCTTGTATTTCTGAATCACGGCGGTGTACTCGGCACGGTAATCCACCACCTTATCAAGATCTATCTCTCTTGCCGCCATGCTGCCTCCACCGCCATTCTTTCTTGAATTTCATATCTGTTCCCATTTATGCCTTAAGGGGAGCCGCCTCGATGCGGTTCCCCCTGCGGGCATGAAATTTTATAGGGCTGCTGCCTGATTAAACAAAGGGGAGATCCTTGTCTTTGTCGGTCACGTCGGTGAACTCCGTATCTGACACCTGAACGTCCAGTGCGCTTTCGTCTGCCGCCATGGTGTTGCTGGAGGCCGAGGTGCTGTAGTCGTCCATCGTGATGGCAATCTCCTTGTACTTTGCCTTGATCTCCTGCCGCATGGCCTTGGCGGTCTGAGCAGCTGCCGGGGGCAGGATGCCACGCTTGTCGACCACCACGGTGGCGTAATTGATGCCGTTGGCGTTGGTGGCCTTGGCCAGCTTGAAGCCGACGATCAGGTTGGTGTAGGGGATGCCCTTGGAGGCCATGATGCGGGTGAGGGCCTTGTTCACTTCCTTGATGCTCGTGGGCGGCACCGTAAGGAGATAGAGGTTCGGGTCGTTGCTGCGCATGAGGTAGATCCGGCGCATATTCTTGCAAGCCTTGCCCTTGCCGCCATTCGGGTCGCTGCCGTACTGGTTGCAGGGGCACTTGTCGCATTCGCAAATCTCGCCGGTCCGAATGTTCAGGCCGGACTTGCCGTCCATGCTGGAGCAGACCGGGATCTTGTCCTCCGGGTTGGTGCTGCTGCCGAAAGCGTTCGGCCAGTAGCCGTTCATGCGGTGCGTGAATACAATCACGCCCTCGATGTCCTTGGGATAGTCCTCATCGCCGTCCTCGTCGCCCTGCACCGTGAAGGCAAGGCTGCCGCCAGAGGGAATCTTGATGGTTCGGCAGTTGATGCCGGATTCATCGTCCAGATCGTCCATCTGATCCTTGAGTTCGGCTGCCAGTTCCGGGTCGAGACCGTCGTAGGCGGTGGTCAGGGCGAAGTTCTCAACGGGGGCCAGTTCGGTGCTCTTTTTTGCGGTTGCCATAGTATGTGTCCTCCTATTTATTCTTCATCGTCGGCTTCAACGTCGGCGGGTTCGGCTTCTTCAAAACCATCATTTTCTGCCGCTGCCTGTTCCAGCGGGGTGGGGGTGTCGTCCTTGCGCTCGGCCTCGTAGAGGTCGTTCATGGTGCGCTTCATTTCGGCTGCCATGACAATCGACAGGGAGATCAGCTCGCTGACCCGGTTGTGCAGGGAACTGACCGCCTCGACTGCCGGGTAGTTGGGATTCGCCAAGGTGCTGAGAAGGGTGTCCATGTCATTCCGAACGGACTTGACCTTTGCGCTGATCCGGGTGAAGTTATCGGCGGCGATGCCGTATGCCTCGTGGCGGTTGCGCACGGCGGGCGGGTTGTAATCCTTGAGCATATCGTAGGTATCATCGATCACGCTGGCCACCCGGCAGTCCACGTCCTGCTGGAGATTGGTGCGCAGATCCATCTCGGTCTGCTGGTAGTTCTGGTTCGCCATTATTTCTTTCCTCCCTTGGTGGCCCGGCTGCTCTCGCGGCGGCGGGTGATGTCGTAGGTGTCGAAGATGCTGATGCACTTGGCGAGGTCCTCGCTCAGGCCGTCGTTTTCTTCGACGTATGCCTTGATGGTGGACTGGAGGGTGCGGGTGTTCACGCTCTCCACGATGATGTCGCCGAGGCCCTCTTCCCGGAGGATCTCAAAGAAATTGATGCCCTCGCTGGCCAGCTCCGCTTCGGACTTCTTGTTGTAGATGGTCTTGGGGGTCAGGGTGAACTTGAAGCCGCCGACCGAGATCGAGGGGCAGTCGTCGTCGATCATCTGCTGCGAGATGTTCGCTTTGGCTTCCTCGATCAGGGCGTTGTTGGCCTTGACCTCATCGGCCAGTTCTTCCTTGCGCTCCAGAAGGCTCTGGTAATCGCGCACCATGTCTAACAGTGTCATTTGTGTTCTTCCTTTCTGTTCAGGCGTTCTATTTGCTCTTGCTCTGCTCGATCGTCAGCTTCGCCAGCTTTCCAGCAGAGAAGGTATCCAAAGGCTCCGATGGCTGCGAGGGCTGCGATGGTCAGGATTGCTCCAAGCATTGACGGCGCACCTCCCATTCCGCATGGTCCTCTGCGCACTGGTGGGCACGAAAAAACAACGGGCTTTCGTGGTCATTGATGACATTTCGGTCGTCCCAGTATTCGTTTGCCCCGACTTTTCGAGGATCTGTTCTGTAGGCTTTGCGCCACTCCGGGAGGTTCTCATTGACAGCGTCAAACGTCAGGCCCCAGCCTGCGCAAGCGGCGACGGCCCTTTCCAGTGACCGCCCCTCCCGGCAGGTCCAGAGAATCAGCTTTGCGCCGTTGCTCTGTTCTTTCAGGGCTTGATGGATTGTGTCCCAGTTCGGATCTCCAATGTCGGGGTAGGCGTTCTGACAGAGGATGCCATCAAAGTCGATTGCGATGGCATAGGGAATTTGCGAAGAATCAACCATTGCTCTCATCCTTTCTTTTCTTTTTCGGGGTTGCCCGTTTCCGGGCGGGTGGTTTATCCTCAAGCTGCCCGCCGGGAGGCTTTCCCTCGGCGATAGCTTTGAGCAATTTTTGGTAGGCATCGTACACCGCCAGCTGCTGCGCCATACGCTGATACTGAGCCAGCTCTTTCGGGGTGCCGTCTAAAACCGGGGTGCCGTCCACGATGTAGATTTTCAAAAGAACTGCCTCCAGTCATCGACCACCGTTTTGGCGAGATCCTCTTTTTTGCTCAGGGACTTGAGGATGGTGCTGTCCACGGTGTTCTCGGCTACGAGGTGGATGTATGTGCAGGTGTTGCGCTGGCCGATACGGTGGATGCGGGCGAGGCTCTGCGAGTAGGTGGCGTAGTTGAATGTGACGCTGTAGTAGACGCAGGTGTCGGCTGCGGTCAGGGTGATGCCGGTGCCCGCCGTGTCGATCTGTCCGACGAGGACCATTGTGGAGGGGTCTTTCTGGAACTGCTGGACGATGTCGCCCCGCTGCTCTTTCGGGATGGCTCCGTAAATGGCCACGGTTTTCATGCCGCTCTTGCCGATGATGCTCTCCGACCTTTTGATGATCTCCAAGACCTCCGGGATGAACCGGGCGAAGATCACCAATTTCTTTTTGCCCTCCAGAACGTAGTCTTGGATAATGTCCGAGAGGGCATCGAGTTTCCCGGTGCTGACCAGTTCCGGCTTGGCTGCATCGTCTGCGACCAGAAAGCCGCCAGTGAACTGCTGCAGCCGCAGGAGTTTGGTCAGAACCGTGGTGGCGGTGATCTTCCCGCCGTTGTCCAACTCGGTGAAGCTGTCCCGCCGCAGACGGTCGTAGATAGCCCGCTCTTTTGCCGAGAGGATGATGCTCCGGGTCTGGAACGTCTGCTCCGGCAAGTCCAGGGCTTCCTCTTTGGTCACCCGGTAGGCGATGGAATGCTCTTTGCGGATGAGTTCGTCGAGGTCCTTGTACTGGACGATCTGCTTGCGGTTGAAGCCGCCCATCACGGCGTAGCGGTTGCGGAAGGCGTAGAAGTTGGTGCCGAAGATGGTCGGGTCGAGGAAGCGGTATTGACTGAAAATGTCCACCGCCTCGTTCTGCACCGGGGTGCCTGAGAGAATCAGCTTGTACCGGGCTTTGTCACCCAGTTGGTGCATCGATTTGCTCTGGGCTGCATCGTGGGTCTTGATGCGCTGGCTCTCGTCGGCGATGATCAGGTCGGCATCGTACTCCATCAGCTTCTCAAAGATGCCGTCTCGCCACGTTGATTCGTAGTTGATGACGGCCACCTTGAGGCTCTGGAAGGGAAACGCTTCGAGATCAGCGAGGGCCTTGAGACGTTGGGGTTTTGTGCCCAGCAGCGTCTTGACCGTGTACCTGAAGTCGGCATAGTCTGCAAATTCTTTCGGCCAGACGGCGCAGACGGAGGTGGGGGCTACGATCAGCACTCGCTTGATCTTGCCGAGTTTGTACCCGGCCCCGGTGACGGCGATGGCTGTCAGGGTCTTGCCGCAGCCCATCTCAAAAAGGAAGCCGAAGCCTTTACCCATTTCCACACCCCGCAATCTTGACAACTTTGAAGCCGCAGAAAGGGCAGTATTTGAAATCTTCGGGGTTGTCGTAATCTCCGAGTTTCGTTTCCCCGGAGCAATTCAGGCAGGTCAGCGTCCGATCTGTGGCGTTGTACTTCAGGTGCGTCCTCTGGCGCAAACTCTCCGGGTCAACATCCGGGAGTTTCAAAGCCAGCGATGCTGCTGCCTTGTAGCAGTTCGTTCTTGTTCTGGCGACGATGCCGGTGTCGACAGAGAAGCCTGCCTCCCACGCCCATTTGAACAGGATTCTGGTCAGGTGTTCCGTGTCAACTGTCTTTTTACCCATTGCTATCACCGACTTTCTTCATCCCCTGAAAATCAGCCATACCATAGCTTCCATCCTTGCAGTTGTGAAGATCAAACTGAATCGGTGCATTCCGGGATTCAAATTGCGGGGTAATGCCAGAAGATTCGAGAACCGTGTACATGGTAGCCTTGGATGCCGTGTCCTCGCAGTTTGTTCCGGCGTTGTAAAATTCTTCACCGCAAAGGCGGCATTTATAGATTGCTCTGTATTCGCTCACTGGTTTGCCGCCGCCTTTCCTGTCCATGCGCATTCGCTGCACACGAACTTTGCGCTGGGGTAGATCTGCTTGACCAGTTCGGCGTTCCCGGTCTGAAGCCAGCAGTCCTGCCCGCAGATCGGGCAAGTGGCGGGCTTCCATTCCGGGTTGCAGGGGTTAGGCACGATTCTGCGCAGGGGCATGGTGGCGAAGATGTGCCCGTTTTCGGGCAGGGGCTGCTTGGTCTTTTCGACCCGCATGAATGTTACCTTTCGTCTCATCTGATTGCGCCTCCCAACAGTCGGGTACCGCACCAGTGGCAGTGCGAGTGGTGCGGGTTCACCCTGTGATTGCAGTCAGGGCAGTGCCATACGCCGTCTTTTTTGACCGGCTGCGATGGCACCTCGTACTTGGCGTGGAGGTTGCCCCAGTCCTGCAGGAGTTTCTTGCTCTGTGTGATGTAGCTGATTGCCTCGTCCACCGAGAAGCAGTTTTCCTCGCAGAGTTTCTTGATGATCTCGGTGGCTGCATTGCAAGCGTCCACGTCGTCCTGCCAGATCTTCTTGTCGGGGTCCTGCTTCCCCTCGCCGGGGAGAAAGGATGCGCTGTTGTCCTTGATGCTGTCGATCTGGCAGAGCAGCGAGGACAGGCTCATTTTGTGAATATCGCTCATGTTGTGTTTCCTCCGTTCGGGTCAACCCACCCGAAAACCATTGCAGCCATGTTCGCCCCACGGACTTGATGCCGGAAAAGTTTCATCTTGACCGGGTAGTCCAGAAGCGGCTCCGGGCTGTCGTTCATGCGCTCCTGATCGACGGCGGCTGCCGTGTCGTGGAGGCTCTGGCGCAGGGCTTCAATGTGGGACGGCAGTTTGACGATGCTGGACAGCTTGTCCAGAAGTTCGATGTCTGCGGTGCCGGAGAGGGTCTGCGTGGTTTTCGACCACTTCATCTTGCCCCAGCTTTTGATCACCGCAAACTGGACGGTGTCGGCCTCTTTGATGAGCAGGGTGTTTTCTATCAGGGCCATTTTCAAGATTTCCTCATCCTCTCTGCAGCCAGCTGCTCACATTGTTTTTCAGCTTCCCGGCACTGTTGGTCGTGTTCAAATAGCAAGTCCGCATATTCGTTTCCGACACGCCGGATTGCCGTTTCGAGCATCTCCGTCACAAGGTCGTGATACTTGCTGTCACCAGCCTTGCGGCTGTTCCGGGCGGTCTCGCGAGCTTCCCACAGGTCAAGCAGTCTGTCTCGTTTGTCGGCGGTGATCTCATCGTAGCCGTAGGCATTCTGGATCTGCTCCACACTTTCCCAGCCCGCCAACTCTGAGAACGGATCGGATTCGGCCTTTGCCATGCTGCGGGCTTTGGTCTTTTTCTTGACGTACCGGGTTAGGCCGTCTTGGATTGCTGCGCGGGCATCGTCCATTGCTTTCCGAACGGCCTTGGCCTCGCGCTCTTTTTTGAGCTGGTCCGGCTGACTGGCCCATTCTGCTATCAGTTCTGATTTTGTTTTTGGCTTCACCTGTCCGCACCTCCGTTCGCTTTTGCAGGTTTCCTCTTTCTAGGTGGCTTGGGTTTCGGCATCCAACACCGCACGTTTTCGGTTGGAATGGATCTTGCGGTGCTGTACCCGTACTCTAAAATCGTCCAGCATTTATAGGTGGAGTCATAGCATCCGACCACCGCTTCCTCGTGGAAGAGTGATTTTTCTACAAAGAGGACGGGCTTCAGGCTACGAGGCAGTCTCTTTGATGGGTCAACCCATTTGCTTGCAGTCCGCTTCACCTGTCCGCACCTCCGTTCGCTCCCATGTACCGCTTGCGGCCTTTTTCCCGATGCCGGTCCTCATGGTCGCGGTGATAAACACCGACGTGCCCGGTCATGGCTTGGGTGTAGGCGTTCTCGGCTTTCAACTCCTGCTTGTACTTCTGGTACTGCGGGCAGGTATCGTGGCAGATCGCGTGTCGGTTTGGGCAGTCCTTGCAGAAAGACTTAACCATGGATGTGAATCCTCCCATCTTTCCAAGCCCGGTATTTTCCGTAGCTCACGCCCAGCCGCTCCGCTTCCCGGACATCGTTTTGAAGAGAATCCTCCGGGGCGTGTTTCGGCTTGGCCCGTTCTACGACCTCTAGCTTGTTGTTCTGAGCCTTTTTTCGGTCATGCTCAATCTGCCGGATGCGGAGGCAGGAATCGCAGAGTTTCTTGTTGCTGGCGACTCCGACCATCTTCTTTCCGCAGCGGGTGCAGGTCCGTGTCCATTTAAGGCTTTCGGCTTTCGCCACGGTCAACCCCTCCGTTCCTGCTTCGGATACTCAGGGTTTCGGGCGTGGTTCCGGGTGATCTTGCCGTAGCCTTTCGGCTTGCTCCACATCTTCCAAAGCTGGCGGAGGGCATCCTCCGAGACGATCCAGCCGGTGCAAGCCAGAAGCCCGATCAGGGCGATGGCGAGGCTAAAATAAAATGGTGCCCTTGCTGCTGCCCTGCCCCAGTCGTAACCGAAGCGCATCAAGATCTGGGTGGTGGTGTCCACTCCGAAGTTGAACGCCTTGCCAAGAACGGCGAGGACTGCTGCAACTGCTGCGGTAATGGCAGCGGTGACTTTTGCGTTTCTCATGTATCCTCCTTTCGGTTCAGGCGATGCCCTTGGCGGCCCGATCCGCTTTCCAGCGTTCGTATTCGGCCCGGATCTCTGGGTTCTGAAACTCTCGCTGGATGGCATCAAAGACCAGCTGGCCGATGTTGGCCCGCTCTGCTTTGGGTATCTTCTTGGTGTCAAGTCGGGGCATCGTGCCGGTGGTCGGCACGGCCTTGAGGTTCTTTGTGCTGGCCATCTGGCATGGCTCCTTTCTTAGGCGGTGCGGGCGATGCTCTTTTCCGCGAGTTCTGCGCCGATCAGCATAGATTCGACCATAAGGGCGAATACCGGGCGGCTCTCGCCCTTGACGCTGATCAGAACATCTGCGAGCTTCTTTGCGTCCTTGATCTGGTCGCTGTCGTAGGTTTTCTTCTCGGTCATCTCTGTCAACCTCCTTTGTTGATTCTGTGATAATTATATATCGCTCTGTGATGAAAGTCAATAGAAAAGCAAAAATTTTTGTTGACTAGGTGATATTTTGATGTTATAATGTAGACATGAAAGGAAGTGAACCGGGTTGAACACGAGAATTAAATTCCTGCGCAAAAATTCCGGCTTGACGCAGGAGAAATTCGCAGAGCGAATCGGCCTAAAGCAAAATTCCATTGCCCTGATCGAGAGCGGGAAGAGGAACATTTCAGATCAGGCTATTCTCTCCATCTGCCGCGAGTTCGGCGTTCGGGAGGAATGGTTGCGGACCGGGAATGGTGAGATGTACGCTCCTGCGCCGACCAATGGACTTGACCTTCTTGCCAAAGAAAAAAAGTTGACGCATGGCGAGTACATTCTCATAGAGAAGTTCGTCGGCCTGAATCCAGAAACAAGAAAACGGATTCTGGATTATATTCAGGAGGTGTCCGCTGCTCTTTCTGCAGACGACATCCCTGCGGACGCTCCTGCTATTGATTGCCGGGAATCCGCAGAAAGTCTCCATGCTGAACTGGACCGTCAGCTTGGCATTGAAAAAAAAGAAGCGGCGGACGGGTCCGAAGCCTCTTGATCTGGAAGCTGCGGAACAAAAAGAAAATATGGAACGGCTGAGGGTCTCCCCTGTGAAGCCAAAAAAGAAAAAGGGAGGGCCGTCCGTGTGGGCAGCTTTCCCTTTTTATAGTGTATATCGTGAGGTGTGCTATGGGGTTTAGGTACAGAAAATCTGTCAATGTCGGGCCGTTTCGCTTTACCGCCAGCAAGTCTGGAATTTCTACCAGCTTCGGCGGCAAGGGAGCGCGGATCACAAAAATGGCGAACGGAAGAACACGGACCACGTTCTCTGTTCCGGGCACGGGTATCTCTTATGTGAGCGAATCTGGGGCGAAGAAGCGGCGGGCGGCTCCTGTTCAGAAGCCGCAGCGCATTGAAGGGCCGGAGCCTGTGGATCTCTCTATTTATGATCAGCCGGACAAGGCCGAGGCCCTGAAGCGTCCAAAGGACCCGAAACAGCCGCCGAAGTCTAAAGGTGCAGTGCGGAACGTCGGCATCGCTCTGGCGGTCGTTGGCCTTGCGGTCTGCGTCGTGTCGCTCCCGGTCGGCTTGATCATTGTGGCCATTGGAGCGTACCGGGTGGCAAAGGCCGGGGATATTTATGACGCTGCGGTTGCTCGGTACGAGCAGCAAATCTCGGACTATGTTGACTGGCTGGATGAAGTCAACGCAAAATAAAAAGCCGCCCTCGGTGGGCGGCGGGAGGTTGCTCTGAATGTGTGCAAAAAAGAAACCGGCCATGCTTGAGCCGGATATGCAGGATGCCGTGATCTACACTCGGTACTCGTCTCATAACCAGCGGGACTGTTCCATCGAGCAGCAGGTGGCGGACTGCGAGATTTTTGCCCGGCAGAACAACCTCCGGGTGGTGAAGGTCTACGCCGATCGGCATCTGTCTGGCACTACCGATAACCGCCCCCAGTTCCAGCAAATGCTGAAGGATGCCGCTCACGGCCACTGGGCTTATGTGATCTGCTGGAAGATCGACCGCTTTGCCCGGAACCGCTACGATTCGGCCACATACAAGTTCCGGCTGAAAAAGGCCGGGGTGCGGGTCCTCTATGCAAAGGAGTCCATCCCGGACGGCCCGGAGGGGATTCTGCTGGAATCCGTGCTGGAGGGGTCTGCTGAATATTACAGCGTAGCCCTCGCTCAGAATATTCGCCGGGGCATGAAATACAACGCCGAGCAGTGCAAGGTGAACTCCGGCTCCATCCCTTTCGGGTACTGCAAGGGGCCGGATGGCCGCTTTGCAATCCATGAAGCAAACGCCGAGGTGGTGCGGGAGATCTTCCGAAAGGCTGCGGCGGGGATGCCCTTTGTGGACATCGCCAACGATCTGAACAGCCGGGGGCTGAAAACCAGCCGGGGCGGGCGGTGGAACAAGGGCAGCTTCCGGCTGCTGATGAACGAGGCCTATATCGGGGTGTATCATTTCTCGGACACCCGCATCGAGGGCGGTATGCCCGCTCTCATCGATCAGGGCACCTTTTGGGCGGCGAATGAGCGGCTGAAAGCAAATAGCAGCGTCCGGGGCCGTCACCAAGACGGCGGGGACTACCTGCTGACCGGGAAGCTGAAGTGCGCCCACTGCGGGTCCTACATGATCGGCTTCTCCGGCACCGGGAAGAGCGGCGAACTGCATTACTACTACGGCTGCCAAAAGAGGCGGCGGGAGCGGGCTTGCAAAAAGGCCAACGTGCCCCGCGAGTGGATTGAGCGGGTTGTCGTGAAGGCCGCTCTGGACTACGTCCTCCGGCCTGACGTGATGGAGTGGATTGCGGATGCCGTGATGGAGTATCAGGAGCGGGAGGCGGCTTCGGCGCAACTGGCCGCTCTGACTGCCGAACTGGAGGAAAACCAAAAGGCCACCGACAATGTGATGCGCGCCATCGAAGCCGGAATCATCACCTCGACCACAAAGCAGCGGCTTCTGGATCTGGAAGCCAAGGCCCAAGATCTGAAGCGGGCCATCGAACTGGAAAAGTTGAGCCACGTCCGGCTGGAGCGTGATCAGGTTCTCTTTTGGTTGGATCGCTTCCGGGGCGGCAGCTTGCAGAGCCAAGAGTTCCGGCGCAAGGTCATTGATGCCTTTGTGTCGGTGGTCTACCTGTCCGATGATCACCTGCGGATTGCTTTCAACTATTCGGGGGGTTCTAACGCCGAGGCCGACTTTGACCTTGTCATGGACGCGGAGGCGGCGGCTGGCGAACTGTCCAAAAAGTTCGCACAAGGTCACGTCACCTCCACCAACTGAAAGGGCGAGGGTATTTGGTACTGTTATTTTCGGACAGTATCGGATACTCTCGCCTTTATTTTTGTTGCTGATATGATTCTTCAAATTGATTTGGGGTTTGCTGTTTAAGACATTCATGCGGTCGGTAATCGTTATAAAAATCAATATATTCTGATAGACTTTCCTCTAATTCGGAGACAGTTTCATAAAAATGAAATTTGAACTGTTCTTTTTTAAGCGAAGCAAAGAAAGATTCCGCCACAGCATTATCAAGTGGATTGCCTATATTGGAAAAGGATTGGTGTATATTAAAGTCAAGAAGTAGTTGACGAAAGCTGAATGCGGTATACTGTGCGCCTTGGTCACTATGAAATGTTAACCCTTGCGGATGGTTCCGATTTTGATAGGCCAATTTGAATGTGTGGATCGTGAGTTCTGCATCGGCGAATTCGGCAACGGCATGTGAAACGACTTTTCGAGAAAATAGGTCGATAATAACACAGACATATGCGATGGAAGTGTTTACCTTAACATAGGTGATGTCACTGACCCAAATGCTGTTTGGTTTTTCAACGATAAAATTTTGCTTTACGAGATTGGGACGATAAGTATAGTGCCGCTGAAAAGTAGCATTCTCTGGAAGTGCTTGTTTACGTTTTAATCCGTGCTCTTTCATGAGCCGCACAATACGTTTTGTGCTAACAGCATAGCCTTGCTCCATCAATTTTGCGCGAATCTTTTTTGCACCGAAACGGTAATCGCTTTTCTGGAAGATGATAGCGATTTTTTCTTTCAAAAGCGTATCTTCTACATCTAGTTGCTTTTCAATCAGTGCACTTTTCTGTCTATTTATGTAAGTGGATTTTGAAAGCTTCAGCAAACGGCAAAGTGTGTAGAGACTGTATTCTGACTTTAAGGCATCAATAATTTGCACCTTGTTGTCTATGGACAAATCAAGAGCAGCAAGAGATTTTTGATAGATGGAATTTTCATTTTCCAAGGTTGCAACATGGCGTTGAAGCGTTGCAAGATCGCGTTTAGAAATGTTTGAAACTTTTGCTTCTTCGCTCCATTGGTATAAGATACTGCGAGAAATATGGAACTGGGCACAGAGATCAGAGGTACTTGTGCCACTGTTGTATAGCTGGACAACCTTATTCCGAAAATCTGCAGAGTAGGTCATAATATTCTCCTTTATAGTCTAAAATGCCATTATTATCCCATAAAGGAGATAAGATGTAAAGAGATGGTCTTGACAATAGAGGATATATCCGCTATACTGAATATGAGATAAATCCACTATTCAAAGGGAGTGCAGCCGTGCAGGAATATGAAATTGAATTCTACGATAAAGCCGATGGCTCCGAGCCAGCCAAAGAGTTTATCCTAAGTCTGGATAAGAAAATGCAAGCCAAAGTTTTGCGTACCGTTGCGTTGCTCCGCGAGGAGGGGCCATTTTTAAGGGAACCGTATTCCAAAGCACTGGATGATGGAATTTTTGAGATTCGTACCAAGTTTGGGTCGGATATTACCCGCGTGCTGTATTTCTTCGTGGTTGGTAAAAAGGTGATCCTCACAAATGGATTTATCAAGAAGACCCAAAAAACACCTGCTTCAGAGATCACACTGGCAAAACAATATCGCGCAGATTATCTTGCCCGAAAGGAGAATTCCAAATGACAAACTTCAACGATTTTTTGAATGAGCAGATGAAAGACCCTGAATTCAAGGCCGAATGGGACGCACTTGACCCGGAATTTTCCGTGATTGAAGCCATGCTCAAGGCCCGCAAAGAAAGCGGTTTGACCCAGAAGCAACTTTCGGAGCGCACGGGTATTGCACAGACCGACATCAGCAAACTGGAACGCGGCAATGCAAACCCGTCTCTTCGTACCTTGCAGCGGCTTGCTGCCGGGATGGGAATGAAGGTTAAAATTGAATTTGTTCCTGCATCTGCAAAATGATTTAGTGATGGATGCGTTTCGGTAAAATAGAAAGCACAATAGTGACGCTATGCAGCGATATTTTCAAGCACGCGTTCGTCCGGCGTTGCAGTCCGTCCACCAACACAAAAGCCACCTGAAAACTTACGTTTTTCAGGTGGCTTTTGCTATATCTGCTATACCTGCTATTCTGTTACGCCAGATCCGGCAGGATATCCGACCACAGAGCCTGCTCCTGCCGCAAGGCATCAAAGCAGCAGTCCAGATACATTTTGTTGACCGCGGCAAAAATGGTGCTGCGCAGCAGCAGACGCTCGTCGTTGAGCGTAGTCTCCGGCTGGGCTGTCTTGCCGCCGAACACCACGGAAAGACTAGTCTCTAACTCCTCGCAGAAGATATCGTAGGCTGTCCCGGCGGAGCAGTGCTCCCGCTGCATTTTGAACAGAGTGTCGATGTTTTCAATCGAGAGCACGGTCTTGGAAACTGCAATGTACATCAGGGATGCGATCTGGTCCCGGGTGTATTTTTTGCGGATGGGGTGATCCACCACCCCTTTTTTGACGTAGTTGCTTACCATAGATGGGGTCAGCTCCACCCCGCAGAAGCTGCGGAAGTAGCCGTTGACGAACTGCACCGTCTGGTCCAGATACAGCCCTACCGAGGGAAGATCGTTGTACCGGGGCAGGGCAAAGCCCGCAGCACACGCCGCAACGCGGAGTTTGGTTTCAGCTTTCATAGTATCTTGTTCCGTTCATGCTCCTGCACTTTTTGCAAGCAGGAACGTTGTTTTTGTGCAAAGGCAGGGCAATTGCTTTCCGCAAAAGCACATCTGCCTGTGAAATAGTATACCGCATTTTGGAAAATTGGTCAACGGGCAATGAAAACTTTGTAAAAGAATTTGAGAAAACAGTTGACAGGGTTTTGAAAAACTGCTATGATGGTCACGGACAAAGGAATGACTGCGGCGTGCGCCGCTTGAAAATGGAGAAAAATATGAAAAGCAAAATCGTTGTAGATTCCTCTGCAAATGTGTACGAGCTCCCCGATGTAGGGTTTGCCTGTGTGCCGCTGAAGATCCTGACCGACGAGCAGGAGTATGTGGACACCGCAGAGGTGGATGCTCCCGCGCTGGCCGAGATGCTGCGCACCTATAAGGGACGTACCAGCACCTCCTGCCCCAATATCTCGGACTGGCTCACCGCCTACGAGGGCGCAGACGAGGTGTATGTTGTAACCATTACCGGTACGCTGTCCGGTGCCTATAACGCTGCACTGCTGGCGGGCGAGGAATACGAGCAGAGCCACGAGGGCGCGCGGGTCTTTGTGCTGGACAGCCTGTCTACTGGTGCGGAGTCCCGGCTGCTGGTGGAGCGTTTGGCGGCGCTGATCAAGGCCGGCAAGCCCTTTGACACCGTGTGCGAGGAGATCCGGGCGTACCATGAGCACACCCATCTGCTGTTTGCGTTGGAATCTCTGGCAAACCTTGCCCGCAATGGCCGCGTGAAGCCCGCTGTGGCTGCTGTGGCGCGGATGCTGGGCATCCGGGTCATCGGGCAGGCCAGCGATGCCGGTGATCTGGAGGTTCTTTGCAAGACCCGCGGCGAGCACGGCGCACTGGAGCGCATGGTGCTGGAAATGAAGGCGCACGGCCTGACCAACGGCCGGGTGCACATCGACCACTGCTGCAATGCTGCCGCTGCGGAGCGGCTGAAGCACATGGTCCATGCGGTGTTCCCGGAGGCCAAGGTGGAGGTAGGCAGCTGCGGCGCGCTGTGCAGCTACTACGCGGAGCACGGCGGCCTGATGGTGGGCTACGAGGACAACGAAGCCCCCACCGTCTGAGCGGAAAATATATAATAGAATCTTGGTTCACCGGGGCATCTGCGGACGCTCCGGTGAACTTTTTTATAAGGAATAAAGGCGGCCGGCACGCCGGTGTACCCGACACCAAAAGCTTGCAAAGGGGGAAAAACCGCGTTATACTTAACCGTATTATAGAGGTAAGCTAGGGTGTATCTGAAAAGTCGAAAATTTAGTCTATTTCTACAAACACAGCTGGATTTTGCGTTAAACAGTCTTGAAATCCACAAAGGATTCCTGCGGCTATTTGCCTTAAATCCCGCTTGTGCTTGCGAAATATTCGTCATTTTCTTTGTTTTCAGATACACCTTAACACGGAAAGGGGAGATGGTATGCTGTTCCGTTTGCCGATCGTCAAATTTTTCAACCGCATCCTCAACCGCATCACGGTCACGGTGGTGCTGGTGGCGCTGCAGCTTGCATGGCTGGCGTGGGTGTTTTTTGCCCTCACCACCGGCGCGGCGCGGGTGTGGGTCACCGGGGTGCTCAACGGGTTAAGCCTGCTGATCATTCTGTATCTGGTGCGCAAGGACGAAAACAGCGCCTATAAGGTGGGCTGGATCGCCCTCATCGGGCTGTTGCCGCTGCTGGGCGGGGCACTGTATCTGGCCTTTGGCAACAAGCGGCCCTCCCGCCGTCTGCGCAGCAAAATGCAGGCGGTGGAGCAGGCGCACCGGGCAGACCGCGCTCAGCAGCCCGGACAGACCGCCGGGCTGGGCGATGAAAACCGGGGCGTGAGCCGTTACCTGACCCAATACGGCTGCTACCCCGCATGGCAGAACACCACCGCCCGGTATTTTTCCTGCGGTGAGGCCATGTACCCGGCACTGCTGGCCGACCTTGAAAAGGCGGAAAAGAGCATCTTTTTGGAGTTTTTTATCGTCAGTCAGGGCAAGATGTGGCAGGGCGTAGAGGATGTTCTGCGGCGCAAAGCGGCGCAGGGGGTGGACGTGCGGCTGATCTACGATGACTTCGGCAGCCTGCTGGGTCTGCCCAAGGACTTTGTGGTGCGCATGGAGCGGGCGCATATCCGCTGCATTCCCTTTAACCCGGTGGTGCCGCTGCTCTCGCTGGTGATGAACCACCGCGACCACCGCAAGATCGTGGTGATAGACGGCAAAGTAGCCTACACCGGCGGCATCAATCTGGCCGATGAATATATCAACGCGATCACCCGCTTCGGCTACTGGAAGGACGCGGGTCTACGCATCGAGGGCGCTGCGGTGTGGAATTTTACCGTAATGTTTCTGGATTTCTGGAATGCCTTCCGGCCCTTTGAGCAGGATTACAGCACCTTCCGTCCGCAGCTTGCGGTGCTGCCTGCCAGCGATGGAGTAGTACAGCCTTACGCAGACAGCCCGCTGGACGAGGAGCCGGTGGCAGAAACGGTCTATCTGGACATTCTGGCACAATCACAGCAGTACGTTTATTTTTATACGCCCTATCTCGCCATCGGCGAGGAGATGCTGGACGCGCTGCGCAACGCCGCCAAGCGCGGGGTGGATGTGCGGCTGGTGCTGCCGGGCATCCCGGACAAAAAGCTGGTGTTCCGGCTGAGCCGCTCGTACTATCTGCCCCTGCTGCGGGCGGGGGTGCGCATCTACGAGTACACCCCGGGCTTCCTCCACGCCAAGTGCTGCGTCAGCGATGACCGCGCGGCGGTGGTGGGCAGCATCAATATGGACTACCGCAGTATGTTTCTGCACTTCGAGTGCGGGGTGCTGCTGCTGCAAAACAGTCAGGTGCTGACCCTGCGGGACGATGTGCGCCGCACCCTGTACCAGTGCCGGGAGGTGCAGTGCGCGGACTGCCGCACCGGTCTGGTGGGTACGGTGCTGGACAGCGTGCTGCGGCTGTTAAGCCCGCTGATGTAAACATCTGCTCATAAAACCCGCGCGGCAGGGCACACTAGCTCCAAAGCCTGCGTCTGCAATGCAGGCACGGAAAGGGAGCGTATGTGACGATATGAAACAGGCATCGCGTTGGTTTTTGTGCTGCACGCTGGCGGCAGCACTGACATTGACCGGCTGCGGCGGGGGAAACTCCGGCAGCAGCTCCGGTTCTGTGAGCGGCAGCACCTCTGTGGGCAGCGGTGCAGCGCAAAGCGCGGCGTGGCGCACCGGGCTGGGGGTCCTGACCGAGACGACCGGCACAGACCGTGCGGGCAACATCCACACCGTAGCGGCTGCCGTGCTGCTGGATGCAGACGGCAAGCTGGCCGGGGTGACACTGGATGAGCTGGAGCTTTCAGTCAGTGCGGACAGCACCGGCAAGGTGACCACCCCCACCGACACCCGCACCAAGCGCCAGAAAGGGAAAGACTACCCACTGGCAGAGGTGTCCGGTCTGAAAAAGGGCTGGGCAGAGCAGGCAGACGCCTTTGGCAGTTGGCTTGAGGGCAAGACTCCGGACGAAGTGAAGAAGCTGAAAACGGATGCGGACGGCAAGCCAACAGATGCAGACCTTCTCTCCGGCTGCACCATCGCGGTGGACCGTTACCGGGATGCTGTCGTCCGCGCCTGCGAGAATGCACAGGTGCTGGGTGCTGCCCGGGGCGATACGGTCAAACTGGGCGTAGAAGTGGCAGAAATGCCGCAGGGGCTTACGGGCACAGACGACAAGGACGCGCAGGTGCAGGCTAAGATCACGCTGGCGGTGGTGACTATGGACGAGAACGCCCGGGTGACCAGCGCCATCGGCGATATGACCGAGCCGGAGCTTTCCGTCAGCGCGGACGGCACCGTATCTGCCCCGCGTGAGCCGGTGTACACCAAAAACGAGCTGGGCGACCGCTACGGAATGCGCAGCGCAAGCGCGTTAGGCAAGGAATGGTACGAGCACAGCGCAGGCTGGTGCGGCTACCTGAAGGGCAAAAACGCCGTGGAGATCGGCAAGCTCTCCACAGACGGCACGGATGCCGACCTGAAGGCGCTGTGCACCATCTCAGTTACCGACCTGCAAAAAGCGGCGCTGAAGGCCATGGCGGAGCAGTAATCATAAAAACAGGATGTCCCTCTGCACAAAAAGTGCGGGGGGATTTTTTATGGATACCCCCTCAGGTGCTAACGCAGTGAGCAGACGGAAGGGGTATGTGCACACTTTCCCACAAAAAGCGGGCCTATGGGCGGGACAAAGCAGTGCATTGTGCAAAAAAATGGGTTTACCTCTTGCAAAACGGCGGCAAACGCGCTATTCTATAACCACAGTTTACCACTTTAGCATGGTAAAATGGTAAATCAAGAGGGAAGCGGGACGCAGAACGTCCCCCATGGGAGGAAAAAGATATGAAACTCAAGCGTATTGCAAGTGCATTTCTGGCCGGTGCTCTGGCATTGAGCCTTGCAGCCTGTGGCGGCAGTGCATCCACCTCTGCTGCGGCATCTGCTTCCGGCAGCGCAGCCGGTTCGGCTTCTGCTGCAGCGGGCAGCGATCTGGATTACATCAAGGGCAAGGGCAAAATGGTCATCGGCTACACCGTGTACGAGCCCATGAACTACACCGACGTCGACGGCAACTTTACCGGCTTTGATACCGAACTTGCCACTGCGGTGTGTGCAAAGCTGGGCGTAGAGCCGGAGTTCGTAGAGATCAACTGGGACACCAAGGTGGTGGAGCTGGACGCCAAGAGCATCGACTGCATCTGGAACGGCATGACCCTGACCGAGGATATCATGGCCAACACCGCCACCACCAAGGCCTACGCCAAGAACGCACAGGTCGTGGTGGTAAAGGAGGGCACCGCCTACACCTCCACCGCCGACCTTGCCGGTAAGACCGTGGTGGCCGAGGCCGGTTCTGCCGGTGAAGCCGCCATTCAGGGCGACGAGAACCTTGCCAAGGCAGACTACGTTTCCAAGAGCGTGCAGACCGACTGCCTGATGGAAGTGGCTGCCGGTACGGCAGATGCCGCTGTGCTGGATCTGACCCTTGCCAACGCCATGATCGGGGAAGGTACCGACTATGCAAGCCTGAAAATTGTGGACGAACTGAATGCCGAGGAGTACGGCGTGGCCTTCCGCAAGGGCAGCGATGCCGCCGCCGCAGTGGACGCCGCCTTTGACGAGTTGAAGGCCGACGGCACCATGCAGGCACTGGCCGAGAAGTACGAGCTGGCGCTGGCCGACTGAGCCGGGCGTAAAACAAAACGATAGATGGGTGTGTTTTTGTGTCTGTGATCCTTGGACGCCTTTCCGGCGCGTTCCTGCTCAACTGTGAGCTGTTTGCCCTTACACTGCTGTTTGCGCTGCCGCTGGGGCTGGTGGTGGCCTTTGGCTCCATGAGCCGGTGCAGGCTGCTGTCCGGTGCGGTAAAGACCTTTGTCTGGGTCATCCGCGGTACGCCGCTGATGCTGCAGATCATCGTCATTTATCTGGGCCCCGGTCTGCTGGGCATGAATAACCCGTGGCCCTCTGGTTCCGGCGGACGTATGGTGGCGGCGGTGGTGGCCTTTGCCATCAACTACGCCTGCTATTTTTCCGAGATCTACCGAGGCGGCATCGAGGCGGTGCCTAAAGGGCAGACCGAGGCCGGGCAGGTGCTGGGCATGACACGCACGCAGATCTTTTTCAAGGTCACTCTACTACAGGTGGTCAAGCGCATCCTGCCGCCCATGGGCAACGAGATCATCACCCTTGTCAAGGACACCTCACTGGCGAATACCATCGCCAACAAGGAGATCATCATGATGGCCAAGGAGTACAGCGCAAAGGGCTTGATCTGGCCGCTGTTCTCCACGGCGCTGTTCTTCCTTGTGTTCGTAGGCGCGCTCACCCTGTTGTTCAACTGGGCTGAAAAGAAACTGGATTATTTCCGCTGCTGAGGAGGGTTTTAAGAATATGGCATTACTGGAAGCCTCCGGCATTGGCAAAAATTTCGGAGATACAAAGGTCTTAAAGGATATTTCTCTTACTTTGGAGCAGGGCGAGGCGCTGGCCATCATCGGCTCGTCCGGCTCCGGCAAGACCACCCTGCTGCGCTGCCTGAACTTTCTGGAGCGGCCGGACACCGGCTGCATCCGGGTGAACGGCGAGACCATGTGGGACGCCGCCGACCCCGCCACCCAGCGGGAGAGAGAGATCCGCAAAAAGCGACTGCACTTCGGGCTGGTGTTCCAGAACTTCAACCTCTTCCCGCAGTATACCGCCTTGCAGAACGTGATGCTGGCAGGGGAGCTGCTGGCAAAGGAGCGTCCGGACTACCGCGCCAACAAAAAGGCGATGCACGCCCAGCTGGAACAGCAGGCGCGGGAACTGCTGGCGCAGATGGGGCTTTCGGAGCGGGCAGACCACTACCCGCACCAGCTTTCCGGCGGGCAGCAGCAGCGGGTGGCCATTGCTCGGGCGCTGGCGCTGCACCCGGACATCCTCTGCTTCGACGAGCCCACCAGCGCCCTTGACCCGGAGCTGACCGGCGAGGTGCTGCGAGTGCTGCGGGAACTGGCCGACCGCAAGACCACCATGATCATCGTGACCCACGAGATGCACTTTGCCCGGGATGTGGCCGACCGCATCCTGTTTATGGACGGCGGCGTGGTGGTGGAAGAAGGCCCTGCAAAGCAGCTGATCGACCACCCGCGCGAACAGCGCACCAAACAGTTTCTGGCACATTACGCGGAATGAGCAAAATCACCAATTCTTTGGGCAAAAAAATGGAAATGTTGATGCAAACCAAGTCTTGTAAAACTGGCGCTGCTCCGCTATAATACCACTCATGAATCTTTATCAACGTCCTGCCGCTTTTCCGGCAGGGCGTTTTTCACGGCAAAAATGCGAACATCCATCTTTTTTGTGTGGGCAGGAGGTATATTTCCATGACCAAAGATATGACGCAGGGCAGCCCGCTGAAGCTGCTGCTTGCCTTTGCTGTGCCGCTGATGCTGGGCAGCCTGTTCCAGCAGTTCTACAATCTGGCCGATACCATCATCGTGGGGCGGTTCGTGGGCGTGGAAGCGCTGGCAGCGGTAGGCAGCGTGGGCGGCCTGAACTATCTGGTGCTGGGCTTTGTCAACGGCATTGCCTGCGGCTTTTCCATCCCCATCTCATGGACCTTCGGTGCCCACGACCACCACGAGATGCGCCGCTACACCGCCAATACCGTGTGGCTGTCCATCGCCTTTGCCACGGTGCTTACCATCGTTACGGTGGCAATGACCCATCTGGTGCTGGTGTGGACGAACACCCCGGCTGACATCATCGACCTTGCGGATATCTATATCCGCACCATTTTTGCAGGCATCCCCTTCACGCTGCTTTATAATGTGACCAGCGCTCTGATGCGTGCACTGGGCGACAGCAAGCGCCCGCTGTATTTCCTGCTGGTGGCCAGCGTGCTGAACATCGGGCTGGACCTTGCCTGCATCATCCTGTTCAACATGGGCGTGTTCGGCGCGGCTTTTGCCACCGTGTTCAGTCAGGCTGTGGCAGGCATCGGCAGCCTTATTTACATCATGCGCCACTACCCGGAACTGCGCTGGAATAAGGAAGAAGGGCGCATCAGCGCTCCGCACTGCGCAAAGCTTTGCGCCATGGGCCTCCCCATGGGTCTGCAGTGCAGTATTACTGCCATCGGCAGCGTGGTGCTGCAGGGCGCGGTGAACGGTCTGGGCAGCGATATCGTAGCCGCGCAGACCGCCGGCGGCAAGGCTGCGCAGTTCCTCAGCGTGCCGCTGGAGAGCATCGGCACCGCCATGACCACCTACACCAGCCAGAATATGGGCGCGAAGGATCTGGGACGCGTGAACCGCGGCGTGAACACCGCACTGGGCATCGGCTGCGTGTACAGCGTGGCCTCCTTCCTCATCCTGCGCGTGCTGGACAAGCCCCTGATCGGCCTGTTTTTGGACGCAGGCGAGACCGCCATTATGGCCAATGCGCAGGACTTCATCTTCTGGAACAGTGTGTTCTACATCCCGCTGGCAGTGCTTATCATCTACCGCTACACCATTCAGGGCCTGGGGCACTCCGGCCTTGCCATGTTTGCCGGTGTGGCCGAGATGATCGCCCGCGCCATGGTGGGCTTCTGGTTCGTGCCGCTGTGGGGCTACTTTGCCGCCTGCATCGCAAGCCCGGTGGCATGGCTCTTTGCCTGCTTCTTCCTGATCCCGGCCTATTTTGTGGTGTTCCGTAAACTGCAAAAGGAAAAGCAGCAGGAAGCCGCCGCAAAGGTGCAGTAAGGGTTCATAAAAAATGCTTTTTCTTTTCGCCCTTTCATGCTATAATAACAAATAAATACGGCTTTGCCGTAACAGGGCAGGGGTTATAAGTCTTTGAAAAGCTGGTTTGCTTAATGGCTTCCCCCCAAGGGGTGAAGGCTAAGAGGACAGCTGTTTTCGGGATGAATAGCCGCACTGCCGGGGCAATGCCCGCAATTGCGGCGGGCGGGAAAATACAAAAAGAGAGGCGAATCGAGATGTTGGATATGATCAAATGCAGCACCGGCGGTGCGTATTATGCGCGCGGAGAGTGGGTGCCCGCAGATGGCAATGCACCCGCTGCACTGGCAGCAAAGGGCTTTGATGCCGCTGCCGTTGCCACGGCTAAGACCGGTACTATGGCCTACAATATTATGCAGGCACACAACACCAGCGGCGATGCCGAGAACCTGAAGATCAAGTTTGATGCCATGGCAAGCCATGACATCACCTTTGTGGGCATCATCCAGACCGCCCGTGCGTCCGGGCTGGAAAAGTTCCCCATTCCTTATGTGCTTACCAACTGCCACAACAGCCTGTGCGCTGTGGGCGGCACCATCAACGAGGACGACCACCGCTTTGGCCTGTCCGCTGCCAAAAAGTACGGCGGTATCTTTGTGCCCCCGCACATGGCAGTCATCCACCAGTATATGCGCGAGCGCTTTGCCGGCTGCGGCAAAATGATCCTTGGCTCGGACTCCCACACACGCTACGGCGCACTGGGCACCATGGCTATCGGTGAAGGCGGCGGCGAGCTGGCAAAGCAGCTGCTGGGCCGCACCTATGATGTTGCCCGCCCGGGTGTGGTGGCTATCTACCTGACCGGCAGTCTGCCGGCGGGCTGCGGCCCCCACGATGTAGCTATTGCCCTTGTGGGCAAGCTGTTCAAGAGCGGCTACGTCAAAAACAAGGTCATGGAGTTCGTAGGCCCCGGCATTGCTTCCCTGCGGCAGGATACCCGCAACGCCATTGATGCCATGACCACCGAGACTACCTGCCTGTCCTCCATCTGGGAGACCGACGAAGTCACCCAGCGTTTTCTGGCAGTGCATGGCCGTGCAGCAGACTATAAAAAACTTGCACCGGCAGACCTTGCCTACTACGATGGTGTGGTGGAGGTGGATCTTTCTGCCATCCGTCCCATGATCGCCCTGCCTATGCACCCCTCCAACGCCTTTACCATCGAAGAACTGAACGCAAATCTGGAGGACATCCTCCACGCCTGCGAACAGGATGTGCAGAAGCTGATCGGCCGCAAGGATGTGCAGCTGGATCTGTGCAGCAAGATCGAAAACGGCAAGCTGCGTGTGGATCAGGGCGTCATTGCAGGCTGCGCAGGCGGTCTGTACGACAGCATTTACGAGGCTGCTTCCATCCTCAAGGGTCATACCGGCGGTTGCGGCGACTACGCCCTGAGCGTTTACCCCGGCAGTCAGCCCATCATGATGGAACTGGTGCGCACCGGCGTCATCGGCGAGTTGATGGCCAGCGGCGCTACCATCCGCACCGCCTTCTGCGGCCCCTGCTTCGGCGCAGGCGATGTGCCCGCCAACGGTGCACTGTCCATCCGTCACACCACCCGCAACTTCCCCAGCCGCGAGGGCTCCAAGCCCGGCAGCGGCCAGCTGGCCGGTGTGGCACTGATGGATGCCCGTAGCATTGCAGCCACCACCGCAAACGGCGGCATCCTGACCCCCGCCACCGACATTGATTACGATCCCACCGTGCCGGAGTACCAGTACGATGCTTCCAGCTACGACACCCGCGTCTATCAGGGCTTTGGCAAGGGCGATTACGATGCCCTGCTCAAGTTTGGCCCCAACATCAAGGACTGGCCGGAGATCGCACCGCTGGGCGACAACCTGCTGCTGAAGGTGGCTTCTTATATCACCGACCCCGTCACCACCACCGATGAGCTGATCCCCTCCGGCGAGACGTCCTCTTACCGTTCCAATCCGCTGGGTCTGGCTGAGTTCACCCTCAGCCGCAAGGACCCGGAGTATGTGGGCCGCGCCAAGGCTGTGCAGGCCGAAGAGAACGCCCGCCGCGCCGGTGCAGGGGACGCTGCTCTGCTGGCAAAGGTGAACGCCGTGCCCGGCTGCGAGAAGCTGAGCTGGAACGATATCCAGATCGCCTCTACCATCTTTGCGGTCAAGCCCGGCGACGGCTCTGCCCGTGAGCAGGCCGCCAGCTGCCAGCGTGTGCTGGGTGCCGGTGCCAATATCGTTACCGAGTACGCCACCAAGCGTTACCGCTCCAATCTGATCAACTGGGGTATGCTGCCCCTGCAGCTGGCAGGCGCCACCCCCTTTGGTCTGGGGGACTATGTGCTCATCCCCAATGTGCGGGAAGCACTCAAGGGCGACCTGCAGAACATCAAGGCCTATGTTCTGGGCGATACCGTCAAGGAGTTTGAGCTGTACATGGCTCCGCTCACCACCGACGAGCGCCAGATCCTGGCCGACGGCTGCCTGATTAATTTCTATAAGCACTAAGGAAGTAACCCGCTATGTCCTGTGACCTGCATATCCATTCCACCTGCTCAGACGGTGCTGTGCCCATTGAGCGGCTGGCACCCATCGCCGCCCGCACCGGGCTGCACGCCATCGCCCTTTCGGACCACGACACCCTGCTCAGCGCCCAGTACGCCTATGCCCACACCGGGCAGGACGGGGTAGAGCTGATCCCCGCCGTGGAGCTGACCGGCTACGACTTTGAGCGCCAGCACCGGGTGCACCTGCTGTGCTACTACCCGGACGTGGACTGCCCGGCGCTGCGGGAGCACTGCGCCATCATGAAGGAGCGCCGCAACGCCTGCGCTTTGCAGAGCGCAAAGGAGCTGGAACAGCTGTACCCGCAGTTTACCACCGACCTTGCATGGGAGACCACAAAGGCAAGCGGGGTGCTGTTCAAAAGCGGGCTGATGCAGGCGCTGGAACTGCTGGGCCTGACCGATGGCAGCATCTACGGCGAGACCTACCACAAGCTGTTCGGGTGGAACCCCCGGGGCATCGTGCTGCACTCGCCGGAGTATCTGCCGGTGCGGCAGGTGCTGGCTACCGCCAAGGCAAGCGGCGGCGCGGTGGTGTTTGCCCACCCCACGGTGTACAAAAGTATGCCCCTGCTGCGCGAGCTGGCGGCAGAGGGCGCAGTGGACGGCATAGAGGTGTACCACCCCAGCAACAGCCCGGAGGACAGCGCCGAGTGCCTTGCCCTGTGCAAGCAGTACGGCCTTGTTGCCACTGCGGGCACGGACTTCCATGGCCGCAACCACAAGCACCCCCACCCCATCGGTACCTGTACCGCACCGGACGAAGCCGCAGCGCAGCTGTGCGCCATCGCCGAAAAACGTAAAAGAGAGAGGACGTAAAGACCATGAGCAAGGAATTTTCCTTCCCGAACAAGGGCACCTGCTCCAAGCAGACCAACTTTGTGCTGAACGATGACCACACCATTGCATCCATCGAGGTCATCGGCGGCTGCAACGGCAACCTGAAAGGCATCTGCCAGCTGCTTACCGGCATGAAGGCAGAGGACGCCATTGCCCGTCTGGATGGTACGCTGTGCGGTTTCCGCAGCACCAGCTGCCCGGACCAGATCGCAAAGAACCTGAAAAAGGCTCTGGAAGAGATGAACTAAAACCGATAGAGAGCCGCTGCACAGACCTTTGTGCGGCGGCTCTCTTTTTGTTGTACATGGGGAGCATCCTCGCCCTCTCCGTCTTTGCTTCGCAAATCCACCTCTCCCAAAGGGAGAGGCCTTGGCAAAGAGATGAACTTTGCGTGGACTGCCAAGGGCTCCCACTTTGGGGGAGCTGGCATCGCGCAGCGATGACTGAGAGGGCGAGCCCGCTGAAAATGGCAAGAGCAAGGCAACGACTAAGCTGAAAGATTTTGCATATCGCTTTTATGTCACAATTTGTACGCATTTCCAGCAAATAAGGGCGGATGTAAAAAATCTATACACCGGTCAAAGTTTGTTTGTTGTTCAAGTTCACTTTGCGGGGTATACTGTTGCCATAGAGAACAGCACGACGAAGGCTGTGAAAAGATATTTTTGAAGCAGGGAGGCTTTTTTATGTACTATTCCAGTGGCAACTACGAAGCTTTTGCAACCCCCAAAAAGCCGGAGGGTGTGGATCATAAATCCGCTTATATCATCGGCTCCGGTCTGGCAGCCCTGACCGCTGCCTGCTATCTGGTGCGTGACGGTCAGATGAAGGGCGAGCACGTCCATGTGTTTGAAAAGAACGCACTGGCAGGCGGTGCCTGCGATGGCTACAAGTACGATATCGGCTATGTGATGCGCGGCGGCCGTGAGATGGACAACCACTTCGAGGTCATGTGGGATCTGCTGCACTCCATCCCGTCTCTGGAGACCGAGGGTGCCAGCGTGCTGGACGAGTATTACTGGCTGAACAAGGAGGACCCCAACTTCTCCCTGTGCCGTGCCACCGTCAACCGCGGCGAGGATGCTCACACTGATGGCAAATTCGGCCTGTCCGATAAGGGTGCCATGGAGATCATGAAGCTGTTCTTCACCCCGGACGAGCAGCTGCAGGATAAGAAGATCACCGATTTCTTCGATGACGAGGTGCTCAACTCCAACTTCTGGATGTACTGGCGCACCATGTTCGCCTTCGAGAACTGGCACAGCGCTTTGGAAATGAAGCTGTACCTCAAGCGCTATATCCACCACATCGGCGGTCTGCCGGACTTTACCGCCCTGCGCTTTACCCGCTATAACCAGTACGAGTCCATCATCCTGCCCATGGTGCACTATCTGGAAGGCTTTGGCGTGCAGTTCCATTACAACACCAAGGTCACCGATGTCAAGTTCGATATTCAGAAGGGCCGCAAGCTGGCAAGCTCTGTCACCGTGGAGCACGCGGGCGAGACTTCCAATATCGACCTGACCGAGAACGATCTGCTGTTCATCACCAACGGCGGCTGCGTGGAAAGCTGCACCGTGGGCGCACAGAATAAGGCCACCGGTTTCGACCCCACCATCCAGCCCGGCAACGGCTGGGATCTGTGGAAGAAGATCGCCGCACAGGATCCCTCCTTCGGTCACCCGGAAAAGTTCTGCTCTGAGCCGGAACTGAGCAACTGGGAAAGCGCTACCATCACCACACTGGACGACAAGATCCCCCAGTATATCCGCAAGATCTGCAAGCGCGACCCCTTCAGCGGCCACACCGTCACCGGCGGCATCGTCACCGTCAAGGACTCCAGCTGGCTGCTCAGCTGGACGCTGAACCGTCAGCAGCAGTTCAAGGATCAGCCCAAGAACCAGCTGTGCGTCTGGGTGTACGGCCTGTTCAGCGATAAGCCCGGCGATTACGTCAAAAAGCCCATGCGTGACTGCACCGGCCGCGAGATCTGCATGGAGTGGCTGTACCACATCGGCGTGCCCGAGGATCAGATCGCTGAACTGGCAGAGCACAGCGCCAACACCGTGCCTGTGATGATGCCCTATATCGATGCCTTCTTCATGCCCCGTGCCATGGGCGACCGTCCCGATGTTGTGCCCGAGGGTGCTGTGAACTTTGCCTTCCTTGGTCAGTTTGCCGAGACCGCCCGCGATACCATCTTTACCACCGAGTACTCCATGCGCACCGGTATGGAGGCCGTGTACACCCTGCTGAACATCGACCGCGGCGTGCCCGAGGTCTGGGGCAGCACCTACGATGTGCGCGCCCTGATCGATGCCACCGTGAAGCTGCGCGACGGCAAAAAGATCACCGACATGGATCTGCCGCTGATCCCGCGTCTGGCTTTGAAGGAAGCTTTGAAGAAGATCGAGGGTACCGACCTTGAGAAGTTCCTCAAGGAGTATAACGCTATCTGATATTTCCTCTCCTCCGATAGACCCGGCAACGGGTCTGAATCCCCCCTGAAAAAGACCTCTCCGCTGCTCTGCGACAGGGCACGGGGAGGTCTTTTTTGTATGGAATTTGTGTAAAAATGGTACAATGTGTGTCAAAATAAAGCGGAACGTGAAAATTATTTGTGCCAAAAGAACGATTTTGGCTTGTCTGCGGCGGTGTTCTGTGCTATGCTAGAGCTATTGAAAGGGCAGGAGGGAAGAGCCTGCCCCAAATGCGATACGCCAAAAATAAAAGGAGGTCGTTTTCCTGTGAAACAACTTATTTCCCGTCGCAGCTTTTTAAAGGCTGCTGGTGTGACCGCTGCCGCTGCATCCATGGCCATCGGTGCACCCGCCGCATCGGCCTGCTGGCTTGGTGATAAATCTGACGTCACCATCCTGTACACCAACGATGTCCATACTTACATCGACAAGCAGAGCCCCAAGCTGACCTACGCCGCCATTGCCGACCTGAAGCAGAGCTATCAGAACGCCGGCAAGGATGTGCTGCTGGTGGATGCCGGCGACCATGTGCAGGGCACCGCCTACGGCTCTATGGACGAGGGCGCTTCCATCATCAAGCTGATGAACGCTGCCGGTTACGATGTCGCCACCCCCGGCAACCACGAGTTTGACTACGGCATGGACCGCGCCAAGGCCATCATGAAGGAAGCGGACTTCCCGTACTTGTCCTGCAACTGGGTAGACCTGCGCACCGGCCTGCGTGTGCTGCCCTCTGTCAAGGTGTTCGTGCGCGGCGGCAGACGCATTGCCTTTGTGGGTGTGACCACCCCCGAGACCTTTACCAAGTCCACCCCTGCCTACTTTATGGACAAGGCACAGCGCAAGTACATCTACGATATTCAGGGCGGCGAGGACGGCAAAAAGCTCTATGATGCCGTGCAGAAGGCCATTGATAAGGCAAAGCTTCTGGCAGACGTGGTCATCGGTCTGGGCCATCTGGGCGTAGACCCCTCTTCCTCTCCGTGGACCAGTGAGGAAGTCATTGCCCACACCAGCGGCTTTGACGCCTTTATCGACGGCCACTCCCATACCGTAATGGAGAACAAGCAGGTGCAGGATGCTTCCGGCAAGGCGGTCACCCTGACCCAGACCGGTTCTTACTTTGCCAATGTTGGCGAGATGACCATCGCTGCGGACGGCACCATTACCACCAAACTCATCCCCACCCACGAGGGCATGGACGCAGGCATCGCCGCCATGCAGACTGGCTGGGTGAACACCGTGGACGATATGCTGGGCGAGAAGATCGCTGTGGGCGACAGCGATTTCTACGTCTCTGACCCCGCCACTGGCAAGCGCCGCATCCGCTCTGCCGAGACCAACCTCGGCGACTTTGTGGCTGACGGCATCTACACCTACTTCAACGAGGTGGAAAAGCTGCACTGTGATGTGGCCATCATGAACGGCGGCGGCATCCGCGCCGATGTGCCCGCAGGCGACTGGACCTTCAAGACCTGCAAGCAGGTCAGCCCCTTTGGCAACGTGGCCTGCCTGATGTCGGTCACCGGCAAGCAGATCCAGGACGCTTTGGAGTTTGCAGCCCGCTTTGCAGGCAAGGACGGCAAGGAGAACGGCGGCTTCCTGCAGGTGGCCGGTGCTACCTACGAGATCCACACCGATATCCCCAACACGGTGCAGACCGACGAGAAGAACGTCTGGATCGGCAGCGCCACCGGCACCCCGCGCGTGCAGAACGTGAAGATCTACGATAAGGCTTCCGGCAGCTATCTGCCGCTGGACCCGGGCGCTACTTACGCACTGGCCGGCATGAACTACACCCTGCGCAATCTGGGCGATGGCTTTGCCATGTTTGACGGCGCAGAACTGATCAAGGACTATGTGTCCGAGGATTATCTGGTGATGTCTACCTACGCCATGACCTTTGACGGCGCAGATGCTGCGGGTCTGCCGCACCTGTCCAGCGCCAACAGCCCGCTGGCCGCATACCCCGGCTACCTGCTCAACTACGAGCAGCCCTACGGCGCAGGCCGCATCACCATTCTGTAAAAGAAAGCCCTATCAGGGCAGGTCAACTGTATAGCAAAAACCGGGCAGTCTGCGGGCTGCCCGGTTTTTTGTGCAGTACGAACGATTGGAAATGCGCTCCGCTATCCCATTTTCACGGGGAGGGCTGCAATGGTTAAATGGTGGTCTGAATTGCAAATGCAGTTGACCGTTACGACCCCACTGGTGAAAAGGAGATTCAGAAAAGCCCGCAGGCTTTTCTGAATCTCGAGTAAAAAACTAATTCCGCTAATTATGCGCAGAGCGAACGCGGAGCGCATTCTAAATCGTCCCGCCCCGGCAGGGGTGACTCTTCAAAAGTTCCCTATGACCCACAGGGGTTTTGAAGAGTCATGAACAAAAAGCAAAGAAAACTGCGTTTTCAGGCCATGACTCTTCATCTTGAAGAGTGAGCTTTTAAACGCTGATGCGCTTCTTTTTCGTCACTCTTCAAAAATCCAAAGTGGTAATAGAGTTATGACTCTTCAAGTTTTGAAGAGTCACGGCCTTGCGGCTGTGGTTCGGAATGATATAAACAGAAAAGCCATCTGAACTTCCTCAGATGGCTTTAGTCTGGTTGGGGATGAGAGAATCGAACTCCCACAAGTAGAGTCAGAGTCTACCGCACTACCACTATGCAAATCCCCAATATTCTGTTGTGTTTTGCGGGGGTGAGCCGCTCAACGTGTGCTATTATACGGGAAAAGCCCGGAGTTGTCAAGCATATTTTTGAAAAAAGTTGTACTTTTTTGGAAAATGCCGCAGCAGCGCCGGATAATCTATGCCGGAGCGCTGCCACGCTTCGGCAGGTTCTGCGCACCGCACCGCCTATACTGGAAGGTACAAAACCTTACAAAGCACCAGAAGGAGGATGCCTATGCCGGAACGAATCACACAGAATGCCCAGACCCTGCTTTCGCCCCGCGTCCCGCGGGATACCGAGCACGAGCGCTACCATCCGGAACTGGAGGAGGAGCTGAAGGAATGCCTGTTCTGTTTGAAGCGCAACGAGATGATGTTTGATATGGAGGTGGATACGGACCTGATCGAGCAGCGCATCTACGAGCGGCAGGCGCTGCTGTGTCGTTACCGGTACTTACTGGCGCGCGCCCGGGAGCTGGGGCTGCACACGGTGCTTACCCGCTACCAGCCCATGGGCGGGTAAAAAGGCTTAGCGAAAAAATCTTGACAAAAGGCGCGCTGCGTGATATCCTATTACAAGATAAAAGCGTACCGGAACTATGTCCGGCGCGATAAAATTTTGAGAGTTAGAGAGGTTTCTATCATGGAGCGTATTAAGACTATTGCTACTCGTGACCTGACCAAGAGCGTTAAGACCGGTGGCTGCGGTGAGTGCCAGACTTCCTGCCAGTCCGCCTGCAAGACCTCCTGCGGCGTGGCTAACCAGCAGTGCGAGAACAGCAACAAGTAATTTTTGCAAACCTTATGCCGCCTTTGCCGGGCGGCATTTTTTTGTGTAATCTGGAATGGAGTGTAAAATGGTACATCAGTATCAATTGAACGGTTATAACATCGTGCTGGACACCTGCAGCGGCTCGGTGCACGTTGTGGACGAGGTGGCCTACGATGTCATCGCCATGTACCCGGAGCATACCGCAGACGAGATCGTTGCCGCCATGCTGGCAAAATACGGCAGCCGCCCGGACGTGACCGAGGAGGATCTGCGCCAGTGCATCGACGACGTGACCAGCCTGAAGGAAAACGGCAAGCTGTGGAGCCCGGATGTCTATAAGGACATGGCCTTTGACTTCAAGAACCGCAACACCGTGGTAAAGGCGCTGTGCCTGCACGTTGCCCATAGCTGCAACCTGAGCTGCTCTTACTGCTTTGCCTCGCAGGGACGCTACCATGGCGACCGCGCCCTGATGAGCTTTGAGGTGGGCAAGCGCGCCATGGACTTCCTCATCGAGAACAGCGGCACCCGCCGCAATCTGGAAGTGGACTTCTTTGGCGGCGAGCCGCTGATGAACTTTGATATGGTCAAAAAGCTGGTGGCCTACTGCCGCGAGCAGGAGAAGATCCATAACAAGAACTTCCGCTTTACCATGACCACCAACGGTGTGCTCATTGATGACGACGTTATCGACTTCTGCAACAAGGAGTGCCACAACGTGGTGCTGAGTCTGGACGGCCGCAAGGAGGTCAACGACCGCTTCCGCGTGGACTGTGCAGGCAACGGCAGCTACGACCGCATCGTGCCCAAGTTCCAGGAGTTCGTCAAGAAGCGCGGCGACAAGAACTACTATATGCGCGGCACCTATACCCACTTTAACACCGACTTTACCAACGATATCTTCCACATGGCAGACCTCGGCTTTACCGAGCTGAGCATGGAGCCGGTGGTCTGCGACCCCAGCGACCCCAGCGCCCTGACTGAGGCCGACCTGCCCATCCTGAAGGAGCAGTACGAGATCCTTGCCAAGGAGATGATCAAGCGCGACCGCGAGGGCAGAGGCTTTACCTTCTACCACTACATGATCGACCTGACCGGCGGCCCCTGCATCTATAAGCGCATCTCCGGCTGCGGCTCCGGCACCGAGTACATGGCTGTTACCCCCTGGGGCGATCTGTACCCCTGCCACCAGTTCGTGGGCGACCCCAAGTACCTGCTGGGCGATATCTGGAAGGGCGTTACCAACACCGCTGTGCGGGATGAGTTCAAGCACTGCAACGCCTACGCCCGCAAGGAGTGTCAGGACTGCTGGGCAAAGCTGTACTGCTCCGGCGGCTGCGCTGCCAACTCCTACCATGCCACCGGCAGCATTACCGGCGTGTACGAGTACGGCTGCGAGCTGTTCAAAAAGCGCATGGAGTGCGCCATCATGATCAAGGTAGCCGAGAATCAGGAACTGGCAGCCAAGGGCATCGAGGCGCCTATTGAGCTGGGCTCTACCTGCAACGCCTGCGCCGATGGCGAAGCCTGCGAATGAGCATGACCACCCCCATCGTGGATTTTGTGCGCAGCTATGCACAGTCCGGCACCGCCCGGCTGCACATGCCCGGCCACAAGGGGCAGAGCCTTTTAGGCTTTGAGCCGCTGGATATCACCGAGATCTGCGGTGCGGACGAGCTTTACGCGCCGGAGGGCATTATTGCCGAGAGTGAAGCCAACGCCACCCGGCTGTTCGGCACGGTGCACAGCTATTACAGCACTGAGGGCTCGTCTCAGTGCATCCGTGCCATGCTGTTTCTGGCGCTGCAAGGCGCACCGCAAAACGGTAAGCGCCCGGTGCTGCTGGCCGCCCGCAATGCCCACAAGGCGCTGCTGTACGCGGCGGCGCTGCTGGATTTTGACATCCGATGGCTTTGGCCGTCTGCGCAGGCAGAGGGTGCACTGTGCAGCGGCCCCGTCACAGCCGAAGCGCTGACAGGGGCTTTGCACGCGATGGCACAGCAGGGGAACACCCCCTTTGGCGTATACGTCACCAGCCCGGATTATCTGGGCGGAGTACAGGATATTCCGGCGCTGGCCGCTGTCTGCCGGGCGCAGGGCGTGCCTTTGCTGGTGGATAACGCCCACGGGGCCTACCTGCGCTTTCTGCCGCAAAACTGCCACCCCATCGCGCAGGGCGCGGCCATGTGCTGCGACTCTGCCCACAAGACCCTGCCGGTGGTCACCGGCGGCGCGTATCTGCATCTGGCGCACGATGCCCCTGTGCAGGACGAAGCGGCTGTGCGGGGGGCGCTGGCGCTGTTCGGCTCTACCAGCCCCTCTTACCTCATTTTGCAGTCGCTGGATGCCTGCAATGCGGTGCTGGCAGGGGACTACCCCCGGCGGCTGGTGCAGTGCTGCGCGGCGCTGGAAGGTCTGCGCCGCAGCCTGAATAAGGCCGCAGCGGCGCGGCAGTGCCCGGTGCCGCTGGCAGTTGCCGGGGCACAGCAGGAGCCGATGAAGCTTACGCTGGACGCCGCCGCCCTTGGCTGCACCGGCACAGCGCTGGCAGATGCTTTGCGCCGCGCACAGCTGGAGTGCGAGTATGCAGACCCCCGTTATGTGGTGCTGATGTTCACCCCGGAAAACCCGCCGCAGGACTACACGCGCCTGCAAGCTACGATGGAACAGCTTTTGGCTGCTGTGCCTGCCGGGCTGCCCCGCCCCGAGAACCGGGCAGGAGAGTTTGCCGCCTTGCAGCAGCAGGCGGTGCAGCGCTGTACCATCCGGCAGGCGGTGCTGGGCGCACAGGTGCGCATCCCGGTACACAAGGCGCTGGGGCGGGTGTGCGCCATGCCTACGGTGTCCTGCCCGCCCGCCATCCCTGTGGCGGTCAGCGGCGAGGAGATCACCCCGGCGGCTATCGCCCTGATGCAGCGCTACGGCATCGAGGAACTCTCGGTGCTGCGATAAAGATTTTATAAGAAGAGAACCCGGAAGGTCTGCGGAACTTCCGGGTTCTCTATATTTATTCTTAAATATCCGTCCGGGGTGTTGCACACATCTCCCAGAAGTGCAGCTCGTGCTCCGAGCAGGCGCGGAAGATCGCGCGGCAGCGGGCGGCACGCTCCGGCGAAAGGCCGGTGCAGGCTGCTTCAGCGCGTTCTGCCCATGCGCGGCAGGCGGCATCATAGCCGGGGCCGGCGTAGTCCAGCACCAGTGCGCCGTAGTAGGTGTCCTTTACGGCGGGGGAGCGCTGCAAAAGCTTCTGGAATAGCCACCCATAACTCAGCATACAGGGCAGGCAGGCCATCAGGCACTCAGCTTCCCCCTCGCCGGTGCGGGCAGCATCAATCATGCAGTCCAGATAGGCGCGGTTCTCCGGCCGCAGGGGCAGGGATTGGATATCGGCTTCCCGCAGACCGTACTGCTCCAGATACCGCAGCCGGGTCAGGTCCTCGTTCTCCTGCACAAAGGACAGCAGGGAATAGTAGGTGCGCATGGCAGCCATGGTGGTGGCCTTGGTCATGCCCCACGCAAAAATTTTGGCGTACTCCCGCAGATACAGGCTGTCCTCCACAAGGTAGCTTTTAAAGCAGTCCTCGCTCAGGGTGCCGTTTTCCATCTTTTGCAAAAACTCGGTCTGCAAACACTGCTCCCACACAGGCAGGTCGGCCTGTACCAGCGCCGAGACAAAGGGCAGGTCAGTCACGGACAAAATCTCCCTTCAGGTTGAAGGTGTGATCCATGGGCCCGGAGCCATGCCCTAAGTCCAGCATGGCAGACAGACAGCCGGAAATGTAGGCCTTGGCGCGCTCCACGGCGGTGTCAAGGTCATACCCCTTGGCCAGATTGGAAGCAATGGCGCTGGACAGGGTGCAGCCGGTGCCGTGGGTGTTGGGGTTTGCAATGCGCTTGCCCTTGAACCACTTGCCGGTGCCGCCCTGCCACAGCAGGTCGTCAGCATCGTTGATCTGGTGGCCGCCCTTACACAGCACGGCACAGCCGTAGCGCTCGCTGATGGTACGGGCAGCGGCTTCCATGTCGGCGGCATTGGCAATGCTCATGCCGGCTAAGATCTCAGCCTCCGGGATGTTGGGGGTAAGCACCTCGGCCAGCGGCAGCAGCTTTTCGGTCAGCGCCTGCACGGCATCGTCCTGCAGCAGCTTTGCACCGGAGGTGGCCACCATCACAGGGTCCACCACAATGTGCTTTGCGCCGTAAAAATGCAGCCGCTCGGCGATGGTGTCGATGAGCGGGGCAGAGGATACCATACCGATTTTTACCGCATCCGGGTAAATGTCGGTGAACACGGCATCGAGCTGCTGTGCCAGAAACTGCGGTGTGGTGTCAAAAATGGCGGTCACGCCGGTGGTGTTTTGTGCCGTCAGGGCGGTGATGGCGCTCATGGCAAACACGCCGTTGGCGGTCATGGTCTTGATATCGGCCTGAATTCCGGCGCCGCCGCTGGAATCACTGCCGGCAATGGTCAATGCAGTTTTCATGGGTAAATGCTCCTTTGCAGCAAAAATGCGGATATGCCCGCAAAGACATATCCGCAGATAAAAGCGCTATCTCCCTACGTTGGCATGATCCAAATCAGGTCACAGGTCAGGGCAGTACAGCCCACTCTCAGCCCGCTTGCACGGGCTCCCTTTTTATACTAGAAAGCATACCACAATCGGGGAAAAGATGCAAGAAAAACAGGCCGCGCAAAATGCACCGCTTATTCGCCCAGTGCGGTGCGGATATTGTCCAGCACCTTTTTGCTCAGCAGCACAAAGGCCTGCTTGGTGCGGCCTGCGGACACATTGGCGCAGCGCACGTTTTCCCGGGAAAAGAAGTCCTCGGCCACGGGGCCTGCGGCGGCGCGGGTGTCGCAGAAAAAGCGGGTGCCGGGCAGGTCAAGCCACTTTTCCAGCGCAGCGGAATCGAAGCCGGGGCCGATGGAGGTGTTGAACAGAACCTTGCCCGCACCCAGCTGGGCAAACTCGTTTTCGCCCAGCAGCAGCACGTTCTTGTTCAGGCAGGTGAACACCACCTCGCTGTCTGCCAGCAGCTGGGGCAGGGGCTTAAAGGTCATACCGGCAGCCTCGGCGTCCGGCTTTGCGCTGCGGGCAAAGTAGCTGATCTCTGCGCCCATAAATTGCAGCGCATCGGCGATCATCCGGCCGGAAACGCCCAGCCCCACGATGCCCACCTTCAGGCCGGTGATCTCCACCGGCTCGTCCCGCAGCATAGGCATCCCAAAACCGTGCAGCAGGCCGGTCAGCTCGTGCAGAACGTACTCCACAACGCCGCGGTCGCCGTAATCCCGGATGCCCAGCACCTGGATGCCCCGGGTGCGTGCGTAGGCGATATCCACGTTGGCGCTCTCCTCAGAGTACAGGCTGCAGCACATGCCGATATAGCGGATGTTGGGGCACTGCGCAATGACCTTCTTGCCCATGCGGGAGGTGTAGCTCAGCAGCACGGCATCGGCGTCCCCGATGCGGCGCACCATCTCGTCGTCGCTGGCAGGCACGTCCCGGTACAACACCACCTCTTTGGCGTAGCGGTGCAGCTCCTCCTCGGCAGAGGGAATCAGGCTGACAGGCTCAATGGCAACAAGCTTTTCAAACATGACGGACTCCTCCTTATATTAGTAGAAGCAGACGGGCGAGGCCAGATTGCGCAGCAGAGAGACGGCGCTCCAGCCCGCAATGGCGCTGGTGGAAGAGCAGATATCCACCACGGCCTTCACGCCCTCGATCTCGGCAGTGATGCAGTGGTCGTCGCCCACCCAGCCGGGCACGGAGTGCATGGTCACACCGGTGATCTCGGGGCCGGTGGTGGCCAGAGAGGTAGCCACCGCCACGTTCACCCGGCGGGGGAAGGTGGCAATGGCTTGCTTTGCATTGCCGGTGAACACGGTGGTCTTTTCGGTGTCGGTCAGCAGATGCTCTGCCCACACCGGGGTGTTGTGGAAGCCCTTTGCACCGGTATGGGTCTCGATACCGGCAGTCTCCGGCAGGCCCTGCGCCTGTGCCATCAAGGTGACAGTCTGCAGCACGTCGAAGCCGCCGATGGCACCGCTGGCCAGATGCACCTTGGCGCCGCCCGCCACGGCGGCTGCCTTGACCTGTGCGTAGAAATCCAGATCCGCAAAGGCACCGATGGACAGAATGACCAGATTGACGCCCCGCTTCAGCACCGGGATGGCCATGGCGCGCACCGACTCCACCGAGGCCGCCTCCACGATGTACTCCGGTTCAAGCGCCAGCAGCGCGTCCACATCCTCGCAGACGGCGCAGCCGACATTGGCGGCGGTCTTTTCAGCCGAGGCGCGGGTGCGGCTGGTCACGCCCACCAGCTCGTAGTCCGGCAGCAGACCCTTCTTCCACGCGTCAGCCACGATGTTGCCCAGAAATCCGCAGCCCACAATACCCAATTTTGTTTTCATACCGTATCCTAAACTCCTTTTTTCTGCCTGCGGCAGCATATTCATAACCAGTATACCATACCGGGTACAAAAAGGGAAATAATGTTTGCGGCAGCCCGGCGGGGCAGGACATAAAAAGTTAACAAAATAAATTACAAAAAAATTACAAAACCCTATTGCAAAATGGTTTCAAAAGAGTTACAATATGGTTACAGCAAGGGCAAAGCCCCAAGGCTGTGTGTGAAATCTTTTTCTTCTTGTTTTTTGGGATACTGGGCGCGGGTCCTCCTCCTCCGGCTGTTCTCCTTCACAGCTATGACCCATGCGCCGCACAGGCAGTGTCCCGCTTCGTGTGCAAAAGGGCTCGTCCGGTGTTTCGGACGAGCTTTTTTGCATTCTGCAAGTCCTGTTTTGCCTGCAAAAGTGATACTTCAAAAATCAAAGTATGACCAATGCCCGAAAACGCTTGGCAATTTGTCTGTTTTTCCGCAAAGGACAATTATAAAGTTTGGCGCGGCAGGGGTTTGTATTCTTGCGGGCTTTGTGGTAAAGTATATACAATCAATTTATAAGCAGCAAACATGAATGATTTTGATGCTGATTTGTATCGGATGCGTTAAGGTGTATCTGAAAACAAAGAAAATGACGAATATTTCGCAAGCACAAGCGGGATTTAAGGCAAATAGCCGCAGGAATCCTTTGTGGATTTCAAGGCTGTTTAACGCAAAATCCAGCTGTGCTTGTAGAAATAGACTAAATTTTCGACTTTTCAGATACACCCTAAGAGAAAAGGAGTTTGATTATGGCTTATTTCTACGAAGAACCCTCCCGCACCTTTGGCGAGTACCTGCTGGTCCCCGGCTATTCCTCTGCGGAGAATGTGCCCACGGCGGTCAGCCTGAAGACCCCGCTGGTCAAGTACCGCAAGGGACAGGAGGAGTGCCCGCTGCAGATGAATATCCCCATGATCAGCGCCATCATGCAGTCGGTCTCCGGCGATAAGCTGGCCATTGCACTGGCTCGTCAGGGCGGCGTTTCCTTTATCTATGGCTCTCAGAGCATTGAGAACGAGGCTGCCATGGTGCGCCGCGTCAAGAGCTTCAAGGCCGGTTATGTGGTGTCCGATTCCAATCTGGCTCCCACTGCCACCCTGCATGATGTGCTGGAGCTGAAGGCACGCACCGGCCACTCCACCATCGCCATCACTGCCGACGGCACTCCTAACGGCAAGCTGCTGGGCATCGTGGCTTCCCGCGATTACCGCGTCAACCACACCCCGGACGATGCCTGCGTTACCACCTTTATGACCCCCGTTGAAAAGCTGGTCACCGCTCCGGCCAACACCTCCCTGCACGACTGCAACAACATCATCTGGGACAACAAGATCAACACCCTGCCGCTGGTGGATGCCGAGGGCAATCTGGTGTATATGGTATTCCGCAAGGACTACGATTCCCACAAGGCAAACGTCAACGAGCTGCTGGATAAGAACAAGAGCTACGTTGTAGGCGCCGGCATCAACACCCGCGACTACGCCCAGCGCGTGCCCGCACTGGTAGAGGCCGGTGTGGATGTGCTGTGCATCGACTCCTCTGAGGGCTACTCCGAGTGGCAGAGCCGCACCATCGGCTGGATCCGCGAGCACTACGGCGATACCGTCAAGGTGGGTGCCGGCAACGTGGTGGACGCCGAGGGCTTCCGCTTCCTCGCTGAGGCTGGTGCAGACTTTGTGAAGATCGGCATCGGCGGCGGCTCCATCTGCATCACCCGCGAGACCAAGGGCATCGGCCGTGGTCAGGCTACCGCTGTCATCGAGGTTGCCAAGGCTCGTGACGAGTACTACAAGGAGACCGGCATCTATGTGCCCATCTGCTCCGACGGCGGCATCGTCCACGACTACCACATCACCCTCGCGCTGGCTATGGGCGCAGACTTCGTGATGCTGGGCCGCTACTTTGCCCGCTTTGACGAGAGCCCCACGAACAAGGTGCGTATCAATGGCCAGTATATGAAGGAGTACTGGGGCGAGGGCTCCAACCGTGCCCGCAACTGGCAGCGCTATGACCTGGGCGGCTCCACCAAACTGAGCTTTGAGGAGGGCGTGGACAGCTATGTGCCTTACGCCGGTCCTCTGGCAGACGGCGTGCAGACCACCCTGTACAAGGTGAAGAGCACCATGTGCAACTGCGGCGCTCTGTCCATCCCCGAGCTGCAGCAGAAGGCCAAGCTGACCGTTGTTTCTTCCACCTCCATCGTGGAGGGCGGCAGCCACGACGTTGTGCTGAAGAACGCTACCCCCAGCATCATGAACGGCTAAGCCTGTTCTGAAGAGAATCTATTGATTTAAGCGCAGAGACCGCTGCACAGCGTTTGTGCAGCGGTCTTTTTGCGCGAAAATACTTGCACCGGCAGGGGAATCGTGCTATCATGATAGAAACGCTCTGTCATGACAGGGCGGAGGATCCCCCTGCCGGGCAAGCGGCAGGCGGCGCGCAGTAGGGAAGAGCTGACGCCGGGTATAAATAGAGAGGAAAACATTCATGAACGAGATCAAGGTTGAGCCTTATATCCCCGATGAGGACTACGATAACCCCGCGATGGTGGTGGATTTTTATGAATTCACCATGGCAAACTGCCTGTTCCTGCATGGCTTTAAGAATACCACGCTGGTGTTTGATATGTTCTTCCGCAAAAACCCGGATAATCAGGGCTATTCCATCAGCGCAGGCCAGCGCAAATTGACCCGCTTTTTGCTGGAATATCACTTCAATGAGCAGGATATCCACTGGCTGCGCACCAAGGGCATGAGCGAGGAGTTCTGCGAGTATCTGCGCACCTACAAGTGGAAGGGTGATATGTACGCCCTGCCCGAGGGCACGGTCTGCTACCCCCATGTGCAGATGGTGCGCATCGAGTGCGATCTGGTGGGCGCGATCCTCATCGAGACCTACCTGCTGCAGACCATGAACTTCCATAGCCTGATCGCCACCAAGGCCACCCGCGTTACCGGTCTGAACACCCACACCCCCCGCAACGTCATGGAGTTCGGCACCCGCCGCGCACAGGGCGAGAGCGCCGGTAACGATGGCGCTTACGCAGCAGTGCTGGGTGGCTGTATCGGTACGGCCAACTGTCTGGCTGAGATGAAGTTCGGTGCAGAGGTCAAGGCCGTGGGCACCGTGGCACACAGCTTTATCGAGTTTTTCCCCACCGAGTTCGATGCCTTCAAGGCCTTTGCCGATACCTACCCGGATTCGGTCAGCCTGCTGCTGGATACCTATAATATTATGGAGAGCGGCCTGCCCAACCTGATCAAGCTGGACGATTATCTCATTGAGAAATACCCCAACGATCCCAACCGCCGCGTCAAGAGCGCCCGCATCGATTCCGGCGACCTTGCCCGCGGCTCCAAGCGGCTGCGCAAGGCACTGGATGCCGCCGGTAAGCCCTACATCAAGCTGGTAGCCTCCAACGGTCTGGACGAGAAGAAGATCGCCAACATGGAGCTGTACGAGCACGCACACTTCGACTCCTACGGCGTGGGCGAAAACCTCATCACCTCCGCCTCCGACCCCGTGTTCGGCGGTGTGTACAAGCTGGTGGCAGTAAAGAAGCCGGATGGCAGCTACACCCCCAAGATGAAGTGCTCGGACTCCGCCAGCAAGGCTATCATCCCGGGCAAGAAGATGCCGTGGCGTCTGTACGATGAAAACGGTCAGGCACAGTGCGACTTGATCGCTATGGACGGCGAGGTTATCGAGGCCGGTAAGCCGGTCACTATGGTCAATCTGGACTCGGACGCCATCGAACGCACCATCACCTTTATCCCCACCGCTGTGCGCCCGCTGCTGGTGCCGCATATTCTGGGCGGCGAGCTGGCCATTGAACTGCCCTCTATTGCAGAAAAGAAGGCCTATATTGCAAAGCAGCTCACCGAGGAGACTTGGGAGAGCGAGTTGCGTCTGGAATGCCCTCACAAGCACTACGTCAACATGACCCCCGCAGTGGCCGAGTGCCGCTCCCGGATGTACGCCGAGCTGCACGGAGGCAAGGTGTAAGCAGCACCGAATAAGCGGTTTTTCTTGACAAAACAGGGAAACTATTGTATCATAAAAGCCGCTGATTTAATAAAAATGTTAATACCACCAGATTGCGAATAGCAGTGTGGTTGTATTAATTTTTCCTCACACCTGTTATTCCCGGCTCCCTCTCAAGCCAGAGGGCAGCAGGACTTTGTAAGCCGGGGCTGCGCCGCTGTGGTGAAATTGGCAGACACGAGGGACTTAAAATCCCTTTCTGGAGACAGAGTACGGGTTCGACCCCCGTCGGCGGCATGCGAAAGCTCAGAATTGTTCGTTGATTCGAATGATTCTGGGCTTTTTCTTTTTGTTCCATTTTCTGGAAGTGCTGAGCGGGGGAGAGGGATTTTTCGCGAAAAAAGGAGGAGTCTCTCTCGTGCGTAACCGTGATTTAAGACCCGCTGCCAAGGCAAACCCCACCATCCAACAGGCCTTTGAAAGGTTCCAAAAGTACAACCGGCTCAAGAATCTCTCCCAAGGCTCACTCGACTTCTACGCCGCAAAGGGCAGAAGCTTCTTTCGGTTTCTGGGGGATACAGAACAGCCCATTCATACCATCACAGAGGAAACGGTAGAGGATTATATCTTCTATATGAAGGACCAGCAGCTCCACGATACGACCATCAATACGAACCTCCGCATGATGCGTGCGTTTTTGTACTGGTGCATGGAAAAGGGCTATCTGGAAAAGTATCCTATCCGACTGGTGCGTGCCGATGATCCAATCAAGGAGCCCTATACCACCGACGAGCTGCAAAAGCTGCTGAAGGAACCGGACTGCAAGACCTGCTCCTTTGCCGAATACCGCAATTGGGTCATTGTCAACTTCCTGCTTGGTACCGGCTGTCGTGCGTCCACGCTGCTCAACCTGCAGATCGGAGACTTGGACCTTTCCGCCGGGACAGTATTTTTCCGCCACATGAAGGCGCGTAATCAGCAAATCGTACCGCTCTCCAAGGCACTGGTCAAGATCATGGAGGACTATCTGGAGCACCGTACCAGCGACCCTACAGCCCCGTTGTTTGTCTCGGAGTATGGCAACCAGATGACGTTGAATTCGCTCGGCAATGCGGTCTGGAATTATAATCATAGCAGAGGCGTGGAGAAGACCTCTATGCACCTGTTCCGGCACACCTATGCGAAGCTGTATATCCAAGCTGGCGGCGACCCGTTCCGTCTGCAAAAGCTGCTGGGACACGCTGACCTTACCATGACCCGGCGGTATGTGGCACTGTATGCGGACGATCTGAGAGCCAACTATGACGCCCTGAATCCCCTAGAGCAGCTGACCCGCCAAAATCGCCATGGAGATAAGATCAAGATGGGGAAGGGAAAGTAAAAATGGACCAAGATCCCTTGAGCAGAACGAGATGATATGGTATAGTGAAATCAAAAAAGGAGAAGCGGATCAATATGAGTGATGAAGAGAAGCGCTGGCCATTCGATGGTTTCTACCTGAAGCTGGCTGAGGCACAACGGGAGTATGAGCAGGAGCAGCACATTGACCCTGCCTCGTTGACGGAAGAAGAACGACAGCAAAAATTGCAGGAGATTCTGGATTGTATTAAGGCCTCTCGCAAAAAGAAAAAGGATACTGACGAACAGCTTGATCCCATTGTGCCGGAGGAAGAACCGGAAACCGACGGGGCAACTCCACAGCCTGCAAAACAGTACATCACAGATCTTGTTGGCGAGGATTACAAGAACTGGCATGGGATCGTGGTGTTTGACGCGGGTACAAACTCCGGCAAGACCTATTTTATTCTGAAGACATTGCTGCCGTGGGCATATGAACATCGTAAGCGTATCCTAATTCTGTGCAATCGCGAAGCTCTGCGCAACCAGATCGAGCGCGATGCAAAACGTTTGGGGCGTATAGAAGTGACCTACGAGGACCGTGATCCCGCGCTTGGAGGAATTGTCAACAAACCCGCCATAGATAACAAGTATGAGTACACCATCCGTGTTGAAACATACCAGTGGCTGGAAACCTTCCTGCAAAGGAATGAAGATGCCGCTAAAACTTATCTGAGATCGTTTGATTATATCGTGTCAGACGAGTATCACTATATGGTAACAGATGCCAGCTTCAACGATCATGTGGATGCAAGCTATGAGGCTATTAAAGAGCTGTGGGCAACGAAGACCTGCATCTTTATGAGCGCAACCGCCCGCCCCTTCTTTGATTATTGGGAGCTGCGAAAAATGATCCCGAAGGGACAGCACTATCGTCTGCCGATGGATTATCGGTTTGTGTCAAGCGTGAAGTTCTTCTACCGTGACGATGACGAGTTGGATATCATCCGCCGGGTACAGCCGGGAGAAAAGATCCTCGTTTTTGTGAATACCATCGCCAAGTTGCGAAAACTGCGGGACACTCTGAAGGCAGAAGGCATAGAGGATGTGGCGTGCCTGTGCTCCAAATACCGTCAGGAAGCGGAGGAATTTGACAAACTGGATGATGTGCTCAAGGGCAATGTTCTGCAGCATCAGGTCACACTGACCACAACGACCCTCTATAATGGTGTGGACATGAAAGACCGTGCGCTGAAATATATTGTCAGTGAACTGTGGAACCCGCTCGTTAATGCGCAGATCCTTGGCCGCAAACGTCCCTTGGATGAGGGGGATACCTGTGCGGTGTATTTGCTGCATTACCCCAAAGAACGTCTTGAAGGAACGCTTAAAAAAATCGAGAAGTATCAGCTGAAACCGGTCGAGGCGTACCAGAAATGGTTTGATGACAAGAAGGCATGGAAGGCATATCTGCATCAGCCCGAAACACTGGAAATACTGAAAAAAAGTCATACAGTCGTTTTGGACCCACTGGAAGGTGAATACTGCTGGCGGAAACGTGCGACCTTGCAGGCTCGTGTAGAACGTGTTTTCCTGCTGCAAATGCTCGAACAGGGGTATCAGACAGAGCTGCTGAAAAAGATCGATGAAAGCCTGCTTGCGAAAGTTGAACGCCTTGAACCACCACCGCTGCTTGCATATCTGGATGCCCACCTGAATGAAGAGCGCTATTACGAAGAGTGGCAGAAGATCTTCTTTGAGCTGGGGCACATCTACAACAAGGCAGATGGACACGCCGAGAAATCGTTGCCAAGCTATACCTGCGCACGTCAATGGTTGCAGCAATATGGATACGATCTACAGAAAAAGCGCGCAACAAGTGGAGAACTGCGAAATAAGAACGTTTGGTGGGTCACAAAGAAGTAAAATGCGCACGAAATTCACTATACTGTATAACAAAGTGAAAAATATGCGCACAGGCATTGCTCTTTATTCGACTTCTTTATTTGATTTTTTGCGTGGTTGTGTTAGCCGAGTGCTTCTTGAACGGCCGAAGCATGAGGACGGGACAGAAACGCTCGGTTAACATGATCACGCCAACGGAAATCTTGACTAAGCGAACCTGTGAGCTTTTTCAAGATTGGAGTTGATCTAAATGGTATGAGCGCCAGCGAATACCTTCCTCTTTGTCAATCCTTCACCAATAGGACGCATATCAGAAATGGGCGACGATTTGATCAGAGTGAAATATCTCAAATAATTGAGAAAAACATCTGCTGCGGTGTGATTCTGTCTAGAAATATATGTGGGTACGTCAATTTGCCGATTACTTATATTTTAGTAACCGTCTGCCCGGCGGATGGCGTCACAAATCGTTACTCTATCTGGATTGACCCGATTGAAAAGTTCACTTCGAATGGAATGTGACGCATTATCGCTGATTCGCTGCATGACTATACACGTCGTGGATACTGTTCCGCAGCCAAATTTTCAGCCGCCAAATTTACATACGGATATTTCCGTAACTATTTTCGTGGGCGGATTTTTACGCCGTCCAAAAGAGAGTGGGTCAGAGCGACACCCCTGCAACATGGCTCAACTTGATGCGGGTTCAAAGGCTCAGTAGTCAAAATGAGGGTCGATGAACCGTTATCAAAATGATTACAGTTGGAAAAGCTCAGTAGTTAAAATGACTGCCGAGATCCATATTCTATCGATGATACGACCAATGAACATTATCCAAATCGGTAAAAGTTCAATAGCGTTCAGATAGGAAGTTGATATTTCGTGGTGACCCTCAACATGGGACAGTTTGTCCCTAGTTGGAACCGAATCAAGATACAAAAATACCCCACTGCTCGACATAGAGTAGCGGGGTGTTGCTATTGAAGGGCGCTTATTTCAGAATAGAGAGATCGTCATAGCGGGCGACACCATTATAGAGTAGCTCGAGCATGGTCACGGCAGAGGGGCGACCATTCAGAGGATAGCCAGCCAGCTCCTGAACGCGATCGGGGCAGAGATCCCATGCAACCTTGGATGCCCGGCGGATTGTGCTCTGGGCTGCTTTGGGATCAGACAACTTCTTGTCGGCAATGGGCGTGTAGACCTCTTTTTCCACGGCTCGCAGGCGGTCTTCGTCCTCGGCAATCAGTGTCAGGGCTTGTGATAGAATAATGTAGGCGTTCATGTTGCGGGTGATCCCGACATAGCGCAGTACATCATTGATACGGGCGGACAAATCGGAAGTGACCATTTTTGACATCATCCCTGTTACATATATTTGGAAAGGATAGGGCGCTTGGCCGTATTCAGTTCCATCCTGTTTAAAATAAATGTAGCGCAAAATATGCCAAAACAGGCGAAAAGCGTCTAAATGCGTTATAAAATGCCGAAATATGTCGCAAATGTATTGCAGTGGCGTACACCAGCAGGGGGTGTAGCAGGAGAGAGGAGCGGGGCAGCAGGGCAGCAGGGCATTGATACTATGGGTGAGGAGAGGCTGTGCATGGGGCTGATTTTTCGACGAACATTAAACAAAGTTCTTTAAGTGTACTTGTAGAAATGCGATAGATTGATTTAACTTGTTTTACCAAAATAGAACTGCTAGAAAAATGGTAAAGTGATGCAATATGATTGATTTTATAATGGAAAAGCTGTACAATTATGTAAAATGACAAGGAAAAAGTTTGTTTGTTTTGATGAACCGACTGTGCTTTAAGAATGTTGTATTAAAATAGCAGGATTTTCTTGACTATAATCAAAACAATGAAACTTGCAAACTATCTTGTGACTGGACGGCTCAAACTCAATTGTGTTAAAGTAATCAAGGGGGAATTCCGTGGAGAGTATCAAAAAGTATATTCAAGGTTATATGTCTGGTGACTCATGGGAAGAACTATGTGTTAAGTGCTATCGCATTCGTTATCAGAAAGATAACTATATGTTGATACCTGCTACTCAAGGCGGAGATGCAGGTATAGAAGGATTTACCCAAAACGGTATAGTACATCAATGTTACTGTCCGGAGAGAGAATATTCAGATAATGAACTATATGACCATCTGCGCAATAAACTTACTGCTGATATAGATAAATTAAAGAATAATGCGAAAAGGTTTGAGAAACTTGGCGTTCCGCCAGTGACTGAGTGGCAGTTTGATATTCCGGAATACAGGGATTCGCGAATTATTGAGCATGCGGAAAAAAAGCGACAAGAAATCTTGGAGGCTAAGAAGCAGAATCCAACAGCATACCAACATATTGCAGATGATTTTCGAATTGTTATAAAAACAGCAGAGGATTTTTTTCCAGAAATAAGCCGGATTGTGCGGACGAACTTGTCGGATGATAAACTTAATCTCGCGATTGAGAGTTCCGATGAAGTGGATTGGTCGAAGTGTGATTCTGAAAAGATTGAAAATATACAAAAAAAGATTAAGGCTATAATGCATGTTGAAGAAGACGATGAGGACTTGAATGCTGTTGTCGGACTTTATGCAAATTACTACATGAGCGGGATTGAAATCCTAAATAAATTACATGTGGATTTTCCGGAAATTTATAATGAAATATATAGAATAGAGCAAAGTTATAAAAAAGAAGTGGCGCTTAAGACACGTATGAATACAGACAGGTCGATGAATAAAGTTTTATTTGATACAATTATTGAGGATTTTGATTCTAAACTTAGGCGGGATTTTTCTTTTAGGTTTACAGAGGCGTCCATTGCTGATCTTAAGGAAGCTTTGATTGCAAGCTGGCTGGCAGACTGCTCGATGAAATTTAAGGAATAAAGTATATGAAAAAAATTCCTGTTGATTACAAAAGCGTTGTTTTTGATGCAAAACCTGATGCCGTTCCATATAACTATCGGATTAGCTATAAGGTTACTCAACTGTGTTTAATTATGCGGATTTGCGGCCGTGGAGACACGTGCTCGCTTATAAAACTTCACATGATTTCTTTTGCACTAATTTCTCACGAGAATATGAGAAAACTAATTGAATTTGCAGATGGTAATAATAATTATCCCCTTGTTCGATTTGATCCAGCAGTTAACCGTGCTCTAACATATGCGATAGGATATGGACTGATTGAACAACAACCAAGCGCAAAATATAAACTTACTCACTGTGGAAAACAACTTGCGGATCACATAAAGACTGTTGGCGATCTTATGACGGTCGAGATAGATGATTTGAACTTATTGGCGAAGAAGTTAACAGAAACAAAGGTGGAAGAAGTAATCGAACAATGGAGGATAAAAGATGTTGAAAATCAATAGACTACGGGTTGAGATAAATACCGTTAAAGGGGTGTATGGCATTGATGAACGGTTTTGTAATGGGTTGAATTTTATAGCTAGTCGTGAAAATACTTGCGGAAAAAGTTCAATTTTGGAGGCCATTTACTATTGCCTTGGATTTGAACAGATACTTGGTGGGGCTAGCGGGATTGGGAGTAAAGTTCTAACGTCTGCTTTTAAAACTACTATTGAGGATAATGGTGAACCACAAACTGTAACAGAGTCTGGAGCGTACCTCGAAATTAGCAATGGCTTTGAGGTTAAAACAATATATAGAAATATTAAGTCAGAGAATAAAAACAACCATCTTGTAACGGTCTTTCATGGAAGCTATGATTCTATAAGTAAGCCGGAGACATTGTCGGAAGATTATTACGTTAATTTTCAAAATTCTGCGACGAGTGGGAGAGGATTTCATACATTTTTGGAAGATTTTCTTCATATGGAATTGCCGTTGGTGCGAACATCAGATGGAAATGAGCGAAAATTGTATTTGCAGGTTGTTTTTGCTGCTATGTTTATTGAGCAAAAACATGGTTGGTCAGATATTCTTTCGGGAATGCCTATATTTGGAATACGTGAATCCAAGAAGCGAATCGTAGAATTTGTATTGAACCTGGAGACGATAAAAAACGAAAAGGAGAGAGATAGACTTAATACAATAAGAACAAAACTAGAATACGAATGGGAGCAGTTGATAGAAGATTTAAAAAGAACAGTTCATTCTGAAATGTGCGAAATTATAAATCTTCCAATCCATCCAAAAGTGCTATCGGAAAATGATTGCTTGAGAATAAAACCAATGATGTTAAATGGAAGTTCGATAGAAGATGCTATAAAATCATTGGAGTCTGATTGTAATGCACTGCGAGACTTGAAGCCAAGAGTAAATGAGAATTTTGAATTGCTGAGCACGGAACTTTCAGAGACTCATAAACAAATTGCTTCTTATGAAAAACACATACAGGAAATAGATAAAAGATTGGTATGCTATGATGAAGTAATGAAACGATTGAAGGAGGATTTAATACTTGTAAATTCAGATATTCGAAATAATAATGACGCCGCAAGACTTCAAAAATTCGGCTCGGAAACATTAGAAGAAGGCATCTCAGCGAATATTTGCCCTGTTTGCAAGCAACATATTGAAGATAATTTATTTGATGTGGAAACTGTAAGTGGGTTTATGAGTATAGAAGAAAATATAAGGCATCTTAAAGAACAAAAAAAGATGTTGGAATTTACGTTGGGAAGCCGTAAAGAAGAACGAGAAAGACTTATAAGAGATAAAGAAAACCTTAAAAACAGACTTCAACAGTTACAACGGCTAGCGTATGCGCTGCGCTCGGATTTGTACACTACTGTGAATACAGAAGATTCGGAGACAATCGTTTTCAAACGTATAGAAATTAGAAACCAAATCGATCATTTATTAAAAATGAGGAATACAGTTGACTCTTTAATTGAACAGCTAAAAAACTTATCAGATAAATGGAATGATTATCTTGACCAAAAAGGAAAATTACCTCGGAAAGATATTTCTGAAGAGGATGAAGAAAAAATTATGCTTTTAAGGAAAAGATTTGTTGATAATCTGAAAAGGTACCATTATAGCAGTTTGACAAACTTTGATGGAATTGACATCTCTATGAATTCGTCACTTCTACCGACTATTGATGGATTTGATATGAAGTTTGACTCTTCTGCTAGTGACGGCATTCGCGTGATTTGGGCCTTTACGATGGCGCTTTTGCAGGTTTCTGTTGAAAAGGAGGGAAATCATCCTGGAATTATTATTTTTGATGAACCAGCACAGCAAAGTATAGTGCCAGAAGACATGAAAAGCTTTATTGAATCGGCAATGGAAATCAAAGGTGAATTTCAGATTATTACGGCGATTACATTGAATAGCCAAGAATTGATAAGTATTATTGATGGGCTGGATACATCGCGCACTCATAAAATCCAAATCGAGGGAAAGGCATTTAAAATATTAAATAAAACCAATAAAATTACGCTGCTAGGATAATAAATGAAATGTTTGTTGCCTTACGGTATAATAGCGCGTAGAAAGGTGAAGAAACTATGATAACTAGAGATTAAAATAGAACATAAAAAGACATTTTCTATGAGAAATAAAATAATAGAACTAAGCGTAGCTGAACTTATTTAAATCCACTCGTAAAAAGGATGATTTTTCTTTATAGAAAATATGAAAAATTCTGAGGATAATAAGCTAACCCGATATATCTAGATATATCTAATATAAAATAGAGTCCTGCTACTCGTGCTGAGCGGCAGAGCTCTGTTGCTGTGGGAGGCTATAGGAAATGGTGGTTGGTGTCAGCGTTCAATGATCTCAGTGGTAACTTTCGTTTGATCCTTGCCAAAAAGTCCGGCATAGCCAAAATCAGCCAGATACTTGAGCTCTTGTGCTTTTTCTCGTGTCTCACGGTAATCTTCACGAAGCAAAGTGTCTCCATTTTCATCATGGAATACCGTTTTGACAACAAATTTATTTTCAGCCATAAGCTTACCTCCTGCTGCTGATAGAAGTGGTGACGATGGGTGCAGTGTTCCATTACCGCAGCTTTCTCATATATGCTTGGGACGTTCTTTTCTGGCTCTCGTAGAAGGTAACGCCGGTAACATCGTCCACGACCAGATCATCATAAGGGATGCCCTTTTTATTCAGATGATCAATGAACCAGCGCTTTTTTAGATAGCACCACGGGGTTCTGCTGAGGTCGCCGTAACTCGATGCAGGCCGCTCACATGCGTTGTAGGTTTTGCCGCAGATGCTCCACCATTCTTTACGCACCCGCTCCCGCATTTGCAGAACCTCAGAGGTGCCATGAAGGCCATGCTCCTCGCCATACTGATAATCTGCCTTCTTGATTTTTGCGTTCTGTCCCGCGCTGACTGCACCAGCTGCACCAAGACCCAACATGCCTAAAAATAACGAAAAAGCGCCTGCCATAATAGTTTCCTCCTGTATTTTGAAGTGTGTTTGCTTTTGCTGTACCTGAAGTCTACCAAACGATGCGTCCGATAAGATGGACTTACAAGTGTGCTGTTAAAAATATGGAGCATTGTGGCTGCCGTCGCGCGAACTGATGGATGACCGCACTATAGCGCGCAAAAAGTCTCCGGTAAGGCCTCCGGCGGCAGGGGACACCTCACTCGGTCAGCCCTAACAGATAATCGGTCGACACCTGATAGAATTGGGCGAGCTGGATCAGATGGGGGATCTCGGGGCATTTATCGTGCTCCCATGCGTAGACTGCCCGGCGGGTCACACCCATGGTTCGGGCAAGGTCGGTCTGGGTATAGCCGTGCGTCAGGCGCAGGTGCTGCAAACGTTCTGATATAATGGTCATGGCTGCTCTCCTTTAAATAATGGGCGTCCTCTCACAGCCCGGCGAATCGCTGTCTTTACGGGTGCGCTTTTAAACAACGTCAAGAGTAATGGTGCCGCCCTCTTTGGTGATGACCTCATACTCGGTGGACTGGATATCCCGCAATACCAGCTTTTCGATGCTCAGGATGCTGGAAAGGGGGACAGAAAGCATGGTATGTCCGGCCATGAAATGCAGCTCTGACTTGTTCCGGTGCGTGTGCAACTGGATGTCTTGGAATGCGATGTCTGCCCCGGTAAAAACGGCGCACCCACTGGTTTTGCACTCGGATGTCTCGGCAAGAAAGGTGTCAATAGCGATTTTATAAGTATCCATGAGGAGCCTCCTGTTTTTATATATAGCACTACTCTCACTCGTGCCCTCGCTCTCTGTCTTGCTGTGATTAGTCAGCCTTCACGAACAGCTCCATGCAGTCCGCGCAGATGACCCGCACGTCCTTGGTGCTCCGGATGATGGTACCACACTTGGGGCATACCCACCGCCGGGTGCTGCTCTTTGCCTTGGGAGGTTTCGGTGCGCCGGTCTGACTGCTGCCGGGTGCCTTGCTGCCTGCTCCGGTGCCTGCCATCTCCGACCATGCCAGCCGCTCACCCATCTGGATATCCTGCCAGCCTTGGAAGATGATAAAGTCCAACAACTCCTCGGACGGGTTCGTGATGGTCCAGCCGTACTTTTCGTGGTGGTCGACGGTCAAGCCGTGTGCTTCTGCCTGTGCCTTAAACTTGCCGTTGTGGTAGACCCCGTTGTTGCTGGTGTCCTTGATGCCGGTCTCCATGCAATGCTCGTGCACCATCTCGTGCAGCAGGGTGGATGCGGTCTCTTCAATGGGACGGTCAAGGGTAGCCGACGAAATATTGATCTCGTACTTGTTCTCGCCGCCTGCCTGCCAAACTTTGGAACAGGTGATATGACCATAGGCGGACGGGGTCTTTTTCAGGCTGATGATGGGCTCGGGCAGCTTGCCTGCAAAGTAGTGCTTGTTGAGCTCGCGGAACATCTTTTCCAGCTGACCGGCAGCGCGGGAGGTTTTGACAGTCTGTTTCATGATTTTTCGAACCTTTCTCTTGATAAAAAAGGCCGGGACAGGTATAATATTGGTGTAGCCCGCCCCGGCGGGTGGTTTAGGGCTCTATACAACGCAAACTTTGGTCAGGGAGCGCTGTATGGGGCTTTTTTCGGGTGATGTCAGGTGATGCTCAGGCGGGTGCCGGTGACCGTTTTGCTGTACTGGTCGTACAGGTTGGGCGCTACGGCCTTGATGGCTTTGCTGTCCAGTCGGGTGCTGGAGAAATCGGACAAGCGGACTTTGTGGCAGCCTACTTCCAGATAGTTGGTGGAGCGCTCAGCCAGTGCCTCGCGGATCTGGATCTTCAGCTGCTCCTGCTCAGCCTGTGCGGCCTCGATCAGTTGGGCGGCCTCTTTGTACTGCTCGACAAGGGTCAGTAAAACGTTGATACTCATGTGTGTACCTCTCTTCAAATCGTTGGGTGAATGGTCGGATGTGAGAACCGGTGTTCCCGATGGCATGAGTATACCAGTTAACTGGACTTGCGTCTATTGACATAATCAACAACGTTAACTGGTTTGTTTCTGCGGAAAATGTACAATGATACCAATTAACTGGTATTGCAAAAATTTACTATAATAGGTGTATTTATGGCAACAAAAGAAGCGCACAGCAGGGCAAATATAGAATATAATCGGCGCCAGGACAACATCATGATTCGACCCTCCAAGGAGATGGGCGCAATAATCCGCCAGTCTGCTGCAGCCGAAAACATGAGTGTGCAGGGGTATGTTTTGCAGACCCTCTACGCAAGAACCGGCGCAACAGGGGGCGGGGTGGTTAAAAATCCAGAGACGGGCTCCCTTTCCTTAGAACAACGGAGTTGTCTTATCTCCCCAGACCGGGAAAAAATCTTGCGGGACATTCTGCGGGATATCGTGCTGAACACAGCTCCGGGCGAACGAAATGCGCTTTCGGAGATGCTGGTGCAGATTATAAATGAGAGCATAGAGCAAAATGCGGACAGCGTTTATCAGACGATGACGGATTCGTTGCTGTAAAATCGGCCTCTGTCTTTCACAGAAATGTGATCGGCGGGGGCCTTTTAGCGTAAAAAATAGTCAGATTTAGAGCAGGTGGTAGCTGCAGTGACGGGTGCTGATTGTACCTATATATAAATAGGAGCAGCAGGGAAGAGAGTAAAAATTATGTAGTACTGTGCGATATGTCTCGTCAAAACTCCTGACCAATGTGACAGCATATACCGGCTTTTCAGCGCGAGGGGGCGTTCTCTATTTAACGCCTGTCATTACATCAGAGCGGCTATCACACCTGACTGCACTCTCCAGCGCCTTGGACAACTATATGACCACACATTTTGTCCATCGATGATTTCATCTGGAGCTTTCATGCGAAACTGGGCAATGTGCAAAAAAGTTCTGGCTGAATCGCATTTTTTTCTAAAACATGGATGGATACATTTCCTCGGATTTCTATTGATTCCCAGATATAACCATGATAGAATAATAAGAGAATTCAGACGGCCACATAGAAGAACTGCTATCCGCTGTTTTGTGATGGAAGGATATGCCTTGATTGCGGTAAGGAGGTGAATCCAGTGGGCTTATGTCTGTTTGCGAACAATCATGTGATAGATCATGCGGAAACCCGAATGATAGATCAAAATAAAAAGCCCACTGCTGTTTCCCTTGCTGGCGTGATGCGCAAAGGTGAAAATGAAGTGGGCTTGTTGAGGTTCTACAAAAATGTGAAATATTGCATACTGGAAGCAATGCACATGCGGCGCTTGAGCTGCAGCATGACGTTCTGGTTTTCATTACGGCCACATTGCATTTAAAATGACCTTGGGCGAAGCTGTCGTCCGAGGGCTTTTGCTTGCCCGGAGATCAGGAATAACGGTCTGCCGGTTTTAGGAAAAGAGGAACGGTTATCTAAAAGGAAGGTGCTTGCGGGAACAGTGTGAGTTAAAGGGATTACTTTATAGCAGTTTGTGTTTTTAATGCGCAAGCAGCATCCGCAAACTGCATATCGCAAATATGCCGTGTTGATAGGGCACTATTTCTGAAAATTGCGATAAAACGAATGACGATAAGAAGTGCATAGACAAGGATTTATGGGAGGAGAAAAAATGGCTACGAATACTGTTGGAATCGATAAGGAAGTTGAAGTTAACCGCAAGGAAAATCTGCGCGACCATCGCCTGTACTGGATCGGACGTCGGACGCAGGATATTATTTTATCTTCTGTGGCACTGGTGGTGTTGTCACCGGTCATGCTGGCTACGGCTATCGCAATTGTGGTGGATGACCCGTCTGCAGGCCCTGTATTCAGTCAGGAGCGCATTGGCCGCAACGGCAAGCCCTTCAAGTTCTATAAGTTCCGCTCCATGTGCCCCAACGCAGAGGCAAAGTTGGACGACTTGCTGGATCAGAACGAGATGGATGGCCCTGTGTTCAAAATTAAGGACGACCCTCGCATTACCCGTGTGGGCAAATTTATCCGCAAGACCAGCATCGATGAGCTGCCGCAGTTGTGGAACATCCTGAAGGGCGATATGAGTATCGTTGGCCCCCGCCCGGCACTTCCCCGCGAGGTCGAGCAGTACGGCGACTACGAAAAACAGCGTTTGTATGTGACTCCCGGCCTGAGCTGCTATTGGCAGATCGCCCCGCACCGGAATGACCTCTCCTTTGAAGAGTGGATGGATCTTGATGTGAAGTATGTCAAGGAGCGTAGCTTCTGGGTGGATTGGAAGATTATTTTTAAAACGTTCAAGGTGTGCCTGTTGGGGCGTGGAGAGTAATTGGTTGATATGCCGTTTTTCGGGCTGGGTATATAAAAAAATTTTGAAGGGATTAATGGAGGAAGAAACCTGTGGCAGAGAAAAAGAAAATACTGTACATAGTCGAAGCTATGGGCGGAGGCGTTTTTACTTATATAGTTGACCTTGCCAATGAGCTTGTCAATTCTTATGACATGTACATTGCTTATGCAGTGCGGAAACAGACACCACAGAACTATAAAGACTATTTCGATAAAAGAATTCATCTGATTGAAGTCAAAAGTTTTGTACGGGCTATCAATGCGACAAAAGACATTGTTGCTTTTTTTGAAATTCGGAGAATTGCAAGTGAGATTAAGCCTGATATTATCCACCTTCATTCATCAAAAGCGGGCGCATTAGGAAGATTTGCGTTCAATGGAAAAAGAGTGCCACTTTTCTACACACCGCATGGGTATAGCTTTTTGATGCAGAATTCCAGTGAGGCAAAGCGGAAGATATATAAAGGCATTGAAATCATTTGCGGAAAACGAAAATGCACAACGATTAGTTGCAGCGAAGGAGAACATATTGAGTCACTAAAGTTAAACAAGCAAGCAACCTATGTGAACAATGGAATTAATATGGAGAATCTACAAAAGCTAATGGATGAAGTGGGAAGTTTAGAACAGCATCCATTTACAGTATTTACCATTGGACGTATATGTTATCAAAAGAATCCTACATTGTTTAATCAAATCGCTTTAGCGATGCCTAATGTTCGATTCTTGTGGATCGGAGATGGTGATTTGAGGAATGAATTGACAGCATCCAACATCACAATTACAGGATGGAAAGAACGCAAAGAGGCTTTGAAATATTCTGTATCAGGAGATGTGTTTGTTTTGACTTCTCTTTGGGAAGGTTTGCCAATTTCACTTTTGGAGGCGATGTACATGAAAAAGGTGTGCGTTGTGAGTGATGTGATAGGAAACAATAATGTTATCCACAATGGAAAGAACGGGTATGTTTGCAATACTTTAGAAGATTATATTGTTGCAATTAAAGAACGAAATCCTATGCTTGCAGAGCAAGCCCATAAAGAAATAGTCAATACTTATAATACGAATGTGCAAGCAAAAAAATATGCAGAAATATATAATAGAAGTCTAGAATGCTATGTAAAGTGATCATTATAATAACATATATGAAATGATATTAAAGGATAAAATGATGCTAAAAAGATATCGAATTTCCAATCAATCGATAAGAATTGCTTTTCTTCTATTTGTATTTATTGGCATTTTTTCCAAATTTCTACAGGCAAATGTTCTGGGACAATTTTATGATGGAGAAAGAATACTCAATGATATTATCTACGATATTAAATTTACAGATAGGTCGTATAATGTAACCGAAGCATTTTTTGGCATATTTGTAAAGACATTCAAAATAGCAGATATCAAAATATGGGCATGGTTGATTGGAATTATTGGCGGCGTAGCAGTTTTGAGGTGGGTGAAAAATTATGTAAAATACATTTTCACGCTTGATAATTTCATTCTATTTATGTTAAGCTTTTCCTTATTGGAGATATATTTATTTAATGTATCCAAAGAAATCATACAGATACTGTTCATGATTCCTACATACTCTGTACTTTTTGACTCCAGAATTAGTGACAGAAAAAAATTGTTTTTAATAACAACAATGATGCTGTTTATCACTCTGTTTTTTAGAAGATATTACGCGATAATGTTTGTTATATTTTGTCTTATGTGGATGCTGTTTTTTTGTAAAGCAAAAAAGCACAGATTGAAATTTGCTATCCCATTTCTGATTATACTATGGATTGGATTGTGGAGTGTAAAACAACTTGTTCCGTCAATTTATTATGAAGTCATAGGCATTCGTGCAATGACGAATGCATCTTATGAGACTGTTGCGAATACAATCATTGTGGATGTTATTACAGGAACCGGACCAATAGAGTTTTTGCTAAATTGGAGTATTAATACACTTAGGCTTTTATTTCCTGTTGAATTATTTGCAAAAGGTGTGTTCCAATGCATAACGGGAATATATTTGATATTGATTGATTGTATAATGGTCAAAGAGTTCATCAAATGCACAAAAAGCAGCAATTCAAATCTGAGCATTTTATTATGCTTGATGTTTTCTTTTATTATTTGTAGTGCTCTTTTTGAGCCTGACTTTGGTTCTTATGTACGACATGAAACTATGTTTTATCCAGCCGTGCAAATGATTTTAATAAAAATGAAAGAGAAAAATCCTAAAGGCGATGTGTCTATATAAAAATTGTATGTTAGTGAGCGAGTCTTGACAAAACTAGTGTGGTATAGATCGGAGGAATAATCGGAGATGCGTAGAATTGCTTTCTTGCAAAAGACAGATAAGTATTCTGGTGCAGAAAACATTGTAATTACAATCATGAAACTACTTCCAAAGGAAAAATACGATTGTATATATGTTTCCCTTGATGGTGGAATAAGAGAAGTCGTCGAAGCGGAAGGACTGAAGTTTTATGCGATGCCAAATGCACACATGAAGTCTGTTAAAGCAGCAATTGAACACGTCAAACCAGATATTATACACGCAACAGACTATGGGATGAGCTCATATGCCGCGATGCTCCATACTGGAATACCTGTGGTTGCACATTTGCATAATAATGTACCGTGGCTACAGAACCCTTTGGATCCGAAGAACCTTTTCTTTGCACTGGCATTACCTTTAATCAGCCAGGTCATTAGTGTTTCTCCTTCTATTGAAGATGAATTTGTATACAGAAATTTGCTAAAAAATAAAAATCATGTAATTTACAATGTTGTGGATCTTGAACGAGTAAAAACACTTTCTGATAGTTCAGAATTGTTGGCAGAAAGGAAATATGAAATAGCTTTTTTAGGCAGATTGACCCTCCAAAAAAAGCCATTACTATTTTGTGAAATTATAAATAAATATAAAGAAATCAATCAAAACGTAACTGCAGTTATGATTGGAGATGGTGAGCTCAGGAGTGAAGTAGAAAAATATATTGAAGAAAACAACCTCGATGATAATATAACATTAATGGGTTTTCAAAAGAATCCATATCAATTTCTCAAAAATACTAAGCTCCTGCTGATGCCATCTGAATATGAGGGTTTTGGATTGGCAGCAGTAGAAAGCTTATCTTTGGGGAAACCTGTGGTGTGTAGTGGTGCTGGAGGATTAAAAAACGTTGTGACTCCGGAGTGTGGCTTGATTTGTTCCGATATTAATGACTATATTGGCGAAATTCAGAAACTTCTAACATCGAGAGAGTATTATGATCAGAAGTCAAAAAATGCAAAAATCAGAGCAAGTCAGTTCGGAAACATGGAAGACTATATACAGAGAATTATAGATGTATATGATAAGTGTCTCGACTAAAAGGCTTTAAGAACAAAGGGTGCATCATGTTATATAGAAACTTGACTATTTTTATAAAATAAATTAATAAACGAAGCATTCCTGTAATCCGTAAAAATTGCGAATTAAAATAAAAAGAACCTCGCGGTAAGCTAAGGTTACATCCTACACAAAAACTAATGGAGAGATAAATAAAGACAATGAAGCATACGGTTGCATTTTTGATACAGAATATGAATGGAAAAGGAGGAACCGAACGAGTCACTTCTGTTGTTGCAAATGGACTCTCAAAAAAAGGATATACTATCTACATTATAAGTTGCTGTGAGGGTGAGAGGAGTTGCTATTTTGTAAATTCCAGTGTCAAATTGCTGTCATTGCATAGCGAGGGCAGTAATAATCTCATCTCTAAAAGTTTTAAAAAAGCTAAAATGATAGTAGACCTTGGAGCAATTATCAAAAGACACAACATTGATGTGATAGTTGTTGTTGATGCTAGATTATATGTTTATGTCTATCCATATCAAAAATTAAATCAGATCAGGTGTATTGCATGGGAACATTTCAATCTCTATTCTTCAAGGCGTATTAAAGATAGATTTCTAAGAAAACTGGCTGCAAAGAACTCTAATCAGCTTATCGTATTGGGTAAAAAAGATCTAAACAGCTATTACAAGAAATTCGGTAAAAATATTAATGCTCAATATATATATAATCCGGTTGCGGTAGATATTAGTCACGAGTACAAAGGCTGTGATACCAAACGGATTCTTGCAGCCGGAAGACTTGAAAAAGAAAAAGGATTTGACAGGCTGGTTGAAGTGTGGAACCAGTTGGAAAAGAAATTTCCAGAATGGACACTTGACATTCTTGGTGATGGCAGCCAAAAGAAAGCGATCGAAGATAAAATAAAGGAGTACAAACTCAAAAATATACATTTAAAAGGCTATAGTTCTGATATCAAAAGTGAATATGACAGTGCTTCGATTTTTGCCTTAACCTCTAGATATGAGGGATTTGTTTTAGTTCTGATTGAAGCACAAGCTCGCAGACTTCCCTGTATTAGTTTTGATATTAAAGAGGGGCCTTGTGAAATTATAGATGATGGCGTGAATGGCTTTCTTGTCGAAGATGGAAACATTGAACAGTTTGCAGACAAATTGGGGCGGCTCATGGAAAGTCGGGACTTGCGAAAACACTTTTCAGATATGTCACAAAAGGACTTGAGTAGATTTGAAAATAGTAACGTGATTGATCAATGGGATAAGTTGTTGAAGGAACTTGAACAGGGTGATTAAATGAAATTATATCAAATTGTTGAAACGTCAGATAAAAACAATGACGCCGGTACAAAAGCGGTACAAGACGCTGCGATTATTGCAGAAAATGTAGGATTGAAGCCGGTATATATAAAAAAAACGAGCACAGAACAAACACTATTCTCAAAAGTGACTCGTCAAGTTAATTATTGTATTGCGTGGAGAGCAGCATATAGAGCAATAGAGCTAAATTCTGTTGTCATGCTGCAAAATCCATTTAGAAATCGTCAACTTTTACGCGAACAGACTTTGCAAAAACTGAAAACCAATAAGAATGCAAAATTTGTATCATTGATTCATGATGTTGAAGAACTTCGCCAATTTATGTTTAGTGATTACTATAAACATGAATTTGAGTTTATGCTTAAACATTCAGATGTTTTTATTGTTCATAATGAAAAAATGGCGGATTTTTTTATAAAAAAAGGTGTTTCAGAAGAGAAAATAGTCGTCCTTGAAATATTTGATTATTTGCAGAGCTCTGAATGTAAGGCATCTCCTGAATTTGTAAGGCAGATTACAGTGGCTGGAAATCTTGATACTAAAAAGTGCGCGTATCTCGGACAATTAAAGCAGTTGAAGGGAATTGATATTCAACTTTATGGTCCGAATTTCGATAAAAAAATGAAAAATTGTGAAAATATCTACTATGGTGGAAGTCTTCCGCCAGATAAAATTCCTGAAAAACTGACAAGCGGCTTTGGACTGGTGTGGGATGGCACAAGTATAGACGGATGCAAAGGAGAAACAGGAGAATATCTTCGCTATAATAATCCACATAAACTTTCGCTTTACTTGTCTTCCGGTCTTCCAGTTGTGATTTGGTCAGGTGCAGCTGAAGCGAATTTTGTGAAAAAATATGGTGTTGGAATAGTAGTCGATACACTATTTGAATTACCGAGCAAAATGGCAGCGATTACAGAAGAAGACTATATTAATATGCAAAAAAAGACGACAGAATTAGCTAATAAATTGGTAAAAGGATACTTTATGGAAACGGCTTTAAGAAAAGCCTTGAAAAAGATAGAAACAAACTAAAATTGTATCACTTTTGAAAGAGGAAATTTAATCATGTATGATTACCTAGTAGTAGGCTCTGGCTTGTACGGTGCAATTTTCGCCCACGAAGCCAAGGCTCATGACAAAAGCGTTCTCGTTGTAGACAAACGTCCCAACATTGCAGGTAACATTTATACTGAAAACATCGAAGGCATCAACGTCCACAAGTACGGGGCCCACATTTTCCATACCAATAATAAAGAAGTTTGGAAATACATCACGCAGTTTGCTGAGTTCAACCGTTTCACGAACTCTCCGGTCGCCAACTACAAGGGTGAACTCTACTCTCTGCCCTTCAATATGTACACCTTCAACAAGATGTGGGGCGTTGTGACACCGGAAGAGGCTGCTGCTAAGATTGAGGAGCAGCGTAAGGAAATCACCCATGAGCCGCAGAACCTCGAAGAGCAAGCGATTTCTCTTGTGGGACGCGACATTTACGAGAAACTCATCAAGGGCTATACCGAGAAGCAGTGGGGGCGTGACTGTAAGGATCTTCCTGCGTTCATCATCAAACGTCTGCCAGTGCGCCTGACCTTTGACAATAACTACTTCAACGCGCTGTATCAGGGCATCCCCATCGGCGGATACACCAAACTGATTGCCAACCTGCTGGATGGCATTGAAGTGCGCCTGAATACGGACTATCTGGAACACAAGTCCGAGCTGGACGCATTGGCAGACAAGGTAGTTTATACTGGCCCAATTGATGCCTACTTTGATTATAAGCTGGGCACACTGGAATACCGGTCTGTCCGGTTTGAGAACGAGCTTTTGGACAAGCCTAGTTTTCAGGGCAATGCAGCTGTCAACTACACTGATCGAGAAACCCCGTGGACACGCATCATCGAGCACAAATGGTTCGAGTTCGGCAAGGACGAGAACGGCAACGACCTGCCCAAAACCATCATTAGCCGCGAGTATTCCTCTGAGTGGAAACCCGGCGACGAGCCGTATTACCCCGTGAACGACGCCAAGAACGGCGCACTCTACGCCGAGTACAAGAAGCTGGCCGAGGCCGAGCCGAAGGTCATCTTTGGCGGACGCCTGGGCGAGTATAAATACTACGACATGGATCAGATCATCGCGGCGGTGCTGGATATGTGTGAGAAGGAATTTTAATGAAAACAAGTAATGAGACCGTTGTACGACTGACCTATATGGATATTGCTAAAGGGATCGGTATCTTATGCGTAATTGCCGGTCATATGGGCAATTCTATCATAAATAAATTTGTGTTTTCCTTTCATATGCCATTGTTCTTTTTGATTTCCGGGTATTTTATTTCATCCAGGAACAGTTCCCGGACTATTCTTATAAAAAGGTTCAAACAATTACTTCCGCCGTATGTGTTTACATGTTTTGCAGTGATTTTTATTTCAACGATAAAAGGAATGTTGGGGATACTTATCGGAAATAAAACGATTGGTCAGGTAGTCCAAACTGCCTTTAAATGGATAGGTGCCAGTTTGTACGGAGCTGGTACACCACATGATGTCTTCGGGGGGGACAGCAGTGGCTATTGGAGCGGTTTGGTTTTTATGGGCAACCATATGGAGTTCTTGGCTGAGTAAATATGCGACAGAAACATCAAACCCGACCGTAGTTGTTTTGATTATAGCCGTATTGGGATATATTTCGTCAAAGATAGTCTGGCTACCATTGAGCATTCAGTGTGGAATGACTGCAACAGTGTTTGTCTATTGTGGTGTCAAGCTAAAGGACATAGACTTTTTTGGCCGCCCTCAAAAAGTGCAGGTTTCATTCATCGCAGTTGCTCTTATACTCTGGGCAAATGAAATTGTATGTTCATCACCCTGGATTGATATTGCGCAGAATCAATTTCCTGATAAAGCTTTTGATTTTATAGGAGGCGTAAGCGCCGCCATATGTGTAATATGGATTATTAAATACTGCTATGAAAAAATCTCTCTTTTTTCATTTGGAAACCCTTTGAGTGGCTTGGAAAACATTCTTTGATCATATTATGTTTTCATTTAGTGGAACTCAATACAATTCCGTGGGATAAGCTTTTAGGAATGGTCGGTATAAGGTTCCATCTGTTTATACCAACAATAATCTTAAAATTGCTTTGGGGTATCGTATGGGCTTGGTTGGTGGATCGTACAGTTCTAAAGAAAGTGTTTTATAGGACGTCAATTAAAGAGAGCTAAAGAAATGAATAAAGTAGTAAGAAATTATATCTATAATCTATCCTATCAAGTATTGGTTTTAATTGTTCCACTAATTACAACGCCATATGTGTCTAGAGTTTTAGGCGCAAAGGGTGTGGGAACTTTTTCTTATACCAATTCGATTGTACAATATTTTATTCTCTTTGGATGTGTAGGCTTAAACTTATATGGACAAAGGGAAATCGCATATGTACAGCATGAAAAAGAGAAAAGAGATAAGGTCTTCTGGGAACTTGTAATTCTAAGGATTATTACAGTTTCCGTTTCGCTTTTGGTGTATTTCTTTTCTTTAGCCTCCCATGGAACATATGCACTTATTTTTTCCATCATGTCTCTCGATGTATTGGCCTCGATGGTGGACATATCATGGTTCTTCCAAGGAATAGAAGAATTTAAAAAGATTGTTGTTAGAAATTTTATAGTTAAAATTACAGGCGTATTGTTGATTTTTCTTTTTGTTAAATCAGCAAATGACTTGTATATTTATGTAATCTGCCAATCAACGACGCTGTTTTTGGGCAATTTGTCTATGTGGGCCTATATTCCCAAACTTGTCGGGAAAGTTCAATTAAAAAAAATAGACATAAAAAGACATGTAAAGCCTACCTTGGTTTTGTTTCTTCCTCAGATTGCAACGTCTGTATATACAGTTCTCGATAAAACCATGATTGGCCTGCTTACCGGGGTCGAAGAAGAGGTGGCCTATTATGAGCAAGGACAAAAGATTGTTAAGATTGCAATGGCATTGGTGACATCTCTTGGCACAGTCATGATGCCTAGGATTGCTAACCTATTTAAGCAGAATCAATTAGAACAAGTCAGAGCGCATTTGTTAAAATCGTTTAGATTCGTCTTCTTTCTGTCTTTTCCAATGATGTTCGGCTTGATGGCTGTAAGTTGTAATCTAGTGCCTTGGTTTTTCGGAAGCGGGTATGACAAGGTTGTTCCTAACATGATGGTAATATCGCCCATCTTGGTGATTATTGCATTGAGTAATATTATGGGAACACAGTATTTACTGCCTATTGGTCGGCAGAAAGAGTATACATTTTCAGTAGTGGTAGGATGCGTTGTTAACTTCTCTATGAATATACTTCTTATTCCACATTTTCTTTCGATTGGCGCAGCGATAGCAACTGTTATAGCTGAGTCAAGTGTAACCGGTGTTCAAATATACTGTATTAGAAAAGATTTTGATTTTGGGCATATAATGAAAGAAAACATACATTATGTTATTTCAGCTTTTTTCATGTTTGTTTTAACATCTTTTTTGGCGAAGTTCCTTCGGCCATCGATAATTAGCACATTTTTGTGTGTTGTAGTTGGAGCAAGTATATACCTGGGAATTCTAGCGATAATGAAGGATGATATGTTTTTTCAGGGAAAAAAGATGCTTGGTTCGAGATTTATAAAGTGATTTGGTATGGTTGTATGGCGCTTGAAAAGCGATTTTTGTTGAGAATTTGAGCAATGGTGAACTGCACCCATCAAAACATATTAAGACGGTCATAGCCCTTTTTGTTCCAACAATTGCAATCGATTCCAAAATATAATGAGGTTAGTGATACGTCCCTAAAACAGTATAAAGAAATGATGGAAGAAGCTGTAAAGGCGCCAGTCCAAATATGCAAAATATAAGATAAAAGGAAATAATTATTATGAACACAACATTACTTATCATGGCTGCTGGTATCGGTAGCCGTTTCGGAACAGGAATTAAGCAGTTGGAGCCGGTGGATGCTTCTAATCATATCATCATGGACTACTCGATCCATGATGCGATTGAGGCAGGCTTCAATCATGTGGTTTTTATCATCCGTAAGGATATTGAGAAAGAGTTCAAAGAGGTCATTGGTGACCGCATTGCTTCTATCTGCTCCTCTCATAATGTAACTGTGGACTATGCTTTCCAGGACATCAACGATATTCCGGGAAAACTTCCGGCAGGCCGGACAAAGCCGTGGGGAACTGGACAGGCCGTGCTTGCAGCAAAGAGCGTAATAAAGACTCCGTTCATTGTGATCAATGCAGATGATTATTATGGCAAGGAGGGATTCAAGGCCGTCCATGAGTATCTGGTGAATGGCGGCAAGTCCTGTATGGCGGGATTTGTGCTGAAGAACACGCTGTCTGATAATGGTGGTGTGACTCGTGGTATCTGCAAGATGGACGAGAATGGAAACTTGACTGAGGTTGTGGAGACCAAAAACATTGTGAAGACAGCAGATGGAGCAGAAGTTGACGGTGTGACTGTCGATGTGAATTCTCTAGTATCCATGAACATGTGGGGGTTAACTCCTGATTTCCTCACGACACTGGAAGAAGGCTTTAAAGAGTTCTTCAAGAAAGAAGTGCCGGGTAATCCTCTGAAAGCGGAGTATCTTATCCCAATCTTCATCGGCGAGTTGCTGAGCGAAGGTAAGATGTCCGTAAAGGTTCTGAAGACCAATGACACTTGGTACGGAATGACCTACCACGAAGATGTCGCAGCGGTAAAGGACAGCTTCCAGAAGATGCTGGAGAACGGTGTGTACAAAGCTGATCTGTTCAGCGATTTGTTATGATAATTTTGCATAAAAAAATAATTTATGGCAGTAGATTTAACTGGGAGAAATGGGTGGTGCTATGCAAAGCAATCAAATAAAAAAAGTGACTATCGCATTTGTGCTAGTGCTATCTGCTATAGTTATTATTATTCTTTGTGGAAGTCAATTGGTTTTTCAAAAGGCCTGCATACGAAAAAATCGACCGTGGCCAGATTTGGGAGCGGCAGATAAAAAGCAGTTTGAACTTCTCACAGATGCTTATAAAATAAAAAATATTCCTAGCGAGCAGATTACGATAAGTGCATCTGACGGCATAAAACTGACAGGAAATTATTATGAAAGAGAAAAAAATGCTCCATTGATTATTTATTTTCATGGGCTCTGGAGCAACAGTTACATAGATGGTGTACGTGTACCAATATATAGAATAACACAAGAAATACACTGTAATTTAGTTCTCGTTAATATGCGTGCGCATGATAACAGTGAAGGTGCTTTTTCTACACTTGGGGCTGTAGAAAAGTATGATTGCAAAGAGTGGACAAATTGGGCCGTAAATAGGTTTGGTAAGCAAACATCCATTTTTTTGATGGGAATCTCAATGGGCGCATCAAGTGTAATGCTAAGTAGTAGTTTGGATTTACCAGATTCGGTTCACGGAATAATTGATGACTGTGGCTATAGTTCGGCATTGGAGATGATTAATGTAAATTGCAAAAATCGTCTCCCATCATACATACCAGTTGGTGTGTTTGATTTTTTTATTAACATCGGAACAAAAATGTGGGGAAAGTTCAGTTTATCAGAAACTGATGCGTGTGACGCACTATCAAAAACCAATATTCCGGTCTTAATAATTCATGGAAATGCGGATACACAAGCACCGTTATATATGGCATATAGGCTATATAATAGTTGCAGAAGTGAAAAATCTCTCTTAATTGTCAATGATGCTGGTCATGCAGAAAGCTATAGCAAAGATCCTGACACTTATGAAAAAACGGTTAAAGAATTCATTCAAAAACATCTGTAAAAATGGACATGACTGTGGTATACTCAAGGCAGATTATCCGGGTCTGGTCCGTCCCAACCTACATAAATAACCTCAGCATCATCAAAATCACGCCAGCTTAGTCGCTGACCGCAGCGGTCACAGAAGCGTTGGTACTCACGTTCCATTGTACTGCCACATCGTGGACATTTTGGAAAATCAACACCCCATTTGTACGAGCATATCTGCTTCACCTGTTTGGGAATCCTGTATGTAGGGGATAAAAGCAGATCGAGGATAACTGTGTGTGGCTTGACATCCAGGTTCCAATTTTCATCGAACCAATCTAATTTGTTTTTCATGTGATTTATATCTCCATGTATAGCATAGAGGAAATCGCATGAATTGTGGGAGCGGTAGCTCCCTACGCTGCTCGAATAATCGCACACCTCTACGTGGTGAGCAGTAGGCAACGATCTATTATGATCGGCGAAGATGTGAGGAAGAACTAATTTGTCGCTTATTGTTTTATTTGGAACTTGGCTGAGTTGCATGAAGTTAAAATTCGAAACCAAAGGATTTGTCAAAGACATTGAGATTGATGGAGGTGCTGTGATGAACAGTCTGATTGTAACGTATATGTGGGTTCAGATGGGATTCCCTACGGGTGTATTTGGGGTTCGTAGCTAACACTTACATGAACAAAACAGCTAAGCGAAGAATAAAGCGTTAATAAACGAAACTACACCTAGAGGCCGTACCTCTGGACCCCGCTAATAGATTATTACAAGGATGTTTACATATATAGGAGAAGATTAATGGCAGATGATTTCAAATTTGGAACCCCACTTACGCCTGACATGCTTTCAAAATTTAATGCTAGTATACAACCGCAAAGAATGTTTGCAGAAAGTATTGCAGCAGAACAGAACCGTATGATGCGTCAGGCTCAAGAAGTGGGCGAGCAAGCATATCAGAATAGAAAACGGATGCAGGAAGCAATGGAGCGCACAGCACATAATACAGATGTGACTAATGAACGTTTGGAAAAGATGATTGACCAGCAATCGTCACATATTGAATTGCTGGAAAAAGCAAATGAAACATTGCAAAAACAATTGGAAACCGGTCAAAAACAGTTAGAAATACTGCAAGATATTTTTGCTTCTGGAGAGGATGGAGTTCAGGTCGAGAAAGAACTGATGAACTTGATAAAGAAAGAAATAGACGAGACACATCCTCTTTGGGAATATGTCAAAGATAAGGGCGGAGATATTGCGGTGGCTGGTGCGACAGCTGGAATTCCTATATTGTATGGTGCTTTTAAGGCATATCTTCTGTCTAAAGGAATTATGTTGCCGTAATAACTGCCCTCATACCCACACAGTGCTATACTTAAACCACTATAAAAGGAAAGAGGTTATCACCATGCCCAGAACGAAAGGCAGCAAAAACCGTCCCAAAACCAATACCGACTACGCGTCTCAGATCGCAGAGAAGCAGGAGACTATTGCGTCTTTGAATACGGAGATTGCCTCCGTCACCGCCAACATTGACACTTTGAAGGCTGACCTGAAAGAGAAGAAGACTGCTCCGAAGAAGGCCAAGAAAGAAGTGTCAACCCTGGAAGCGAAGAAGGCAAAGGCAGATGCGAAGGCCGCTGAGGAAGCTAAGAAGATCGAGGCAGAGGCTGTGCTGAAGAAGCTGCTGGCAAGTGGCATGAGTGCCGATGAGATTCTGGAAAAGCTGAAATAATTTTTTTAACCCTCAAACCGTGTGGTTACAAAATCTCATCCATACGGTTTTATAATAGAACGATTGTTTTGCATCAAACAATAATATACCTGTTTTCTATTCCATAGTCCAAAATTACATCCGGTGAAATTTCAGTAAAAGAGGTAGCAGGGGAGAGCACAGGCAAAGTAGGGACTGAGCAAATAAACAGCAATGAACATCATAGATAAGAAGTAATCAAATCCGTCAACACATCAAAACAACTTCAATCGCTTCAAAATTTATTCTTCAAAAAATCAGCAATAACCCATCACTCAATTCCGTCCATCAATACACCCATCAATCCATCATCCAACCCCTTATCACACCCACCCTGAGGAGCGCATCTGGGCAGGGCGAACGCCCCCGGCGGCAGCCCCGGGTCCCGGACGCTCCGAGGATCAAGCACGACAAGATGAAACAATTTTACATGATTGACATGGAACGAAAAAGGTGGTAATATTATCTTGTCAAAAAAATGCGAATCCCTCTCGCTCGCGAAGGAAAAATCTCTCTCGCAATAAGAAATAAAACGACACAACGAACAAAAATTGACTTTGCCGAAGGCTGGCAGACACGAGGGACTTAAAATCCTTTTCTGAAGACAGAGTATGGGGTTGCCCCCGCTGGAGACATTGAAAATCTCAGAATTGTTCGTTGATTCGAATGATTGTCGGACTTTCTTTTTGCTCTGCTTTCTGGAAGCTTTGGAGAGGTGAGAGGAATCATTCTTGCATAGACGATGCCGTATGGACGCGTTTACAAGAACCTTTCCATGCGGGGCCATAGTGAAATATTTTTATATCAAACAGACTGCCCCCAAAGTAGCTCGCATCAAATCGCGCTGCTTTGGGGGCAGTTTTACGCTTTACGGGGAATGGAAGGGGCGCTGTCGTCCGTAAGGCCGAGAATATAATCGGTACTGGTATGGTAGAGACCGGCAAGCTGGATCAGCACCTCGGTGGGGATATCCCGCTTGCCGGTCTCGTAATTGGAGTAGCAGACCTGTGTGCATTTCAGATACGCCGCAACATCCTTTTGCAGCAGATCACGATCCTCCCGCAGATCCCGGATACGTTGATACATGGTATTTACCTCAAAGGCTTTATTTAAGGTAAAGTATAGGCATAACGAAATGTTATATTGACATATAAAACAAAATGTTATATCATAGTATCGCGCCGGGAACAGCTGTGAATCTCCGGCGCAAAAGGGGAGAGCATCATGAAACTGGAATTCTGGCAGACGGTGACCTGCAACCACCTTACGCTTGCAAGGGTCTGCAAAACTATCGACTGGCAGCAGCCACTGCCCCGGTGCGGAGAATATGTGGCCGGGCTGGATACGCTGGACGGCGAACCGGAACTGCCGGTGCGCAAACTGCTGCACCGGGCACAGGACGGCGGCTGCCTTGCGGAGCTGCCGGGCTTCAACATTGCGCAGCTGAGGCTTTCTTACCGGGAGCTGGAGCAACTGGCAGCAAAAAAAGGCTGGACGCTGCAAAAGCTGTAAAAAACTTAAATTTCCCTCTTGCATTCTGGCCGATTCGTGCTATAATAGTAAGGCAATCGTTTCCAAGGCCGCTCGACGGGGTAGCCGATATTGAAGGTTGTGATGGGCACATACATTAAATATGGCCCCAATACGTCAGAACCAGAATTGAGGTGAAAAGAATGAAACAGGGTATCCATCCGAACTACGTTGACTGCACTATTACCTGCGCTTGCGGTAATGTCATCAAGACTCGTTCCACCAAGCCCGAGATCCACGTCGAAGTTTGCTCCAAGTGCCATCCTTTCTACACTGGCAAGCAGAAGCTGGTTGACACCGGCGGACGTGTTGAGCGCTTCAACAAGCGTTTCGGCCGTAAGTAATTATAGGCTATCTCATGCCGCTTCCTTCGGGAGGCGGCATTTTTGCGTTTTGCGGTGGCAAATATTTCGTTTTCCCACACAGGATTGTCTTAATTTAAACACATTTTCCATCTAAACTAAAGCAGTTCCAAACCGGAAAGCGCTGGTTCTACGCCGCTTTCCACAAAACAGCTTCTGAAATAAAAGGAGAGTTTGCTGTGATCGAAGTTTCTCACCTGAGCAAGTCCTACGGCAGCCGCCCTGCCGTGCAGGATCTCTCGTTTATGGTGCCGGATGGCCAGATCTACGGCCTGCTGGGGCCAAACGGCGCGGGCAAATCCACCATTATGAATATCCTTACCGGCTATCTGGCGCCCACCGAGGGCGAGGTGAAGGTAGCCGGCTTCCGTCTGCCTGAGCAGGCACAGCAGGCCAAGGCCTGTGTGGGCTACCTGCCGGAGCAGCCTCCACTCTACCCGGAAATGACCGTGCAGGAGTATCTGGATTTTGTGGCAGAGCTCAAGGGAGTCAAGCGTGCGAAGCGCAAACAGCAGGTGCTGGCCGCTGCCCACCGCACCGGGCTGGAAGAAGTGCTGCCCCGGGTCATCCGCAGCCTGTCCAAGGGCTATCGTCAGCGGGTGGGCATCGCGCAGGCGCTGCTGGGCAGCCCGCAGCTCATCATTCTGGATGAACCCACCGTAGGTCTGGACCCCGCACAGGTCATCGAGATCCGCAACCTCATCCGGGAGCTGGGCAAGGCGCACACGGTCATTCTGTCCAGCCACATCCTCAGCGAGGTGCAGGCGGTATGCCAGCAGGTGCTCATCCTCTCTAAAGGCCGTCTGGTGGCTGTGGGCAGTCCGGAGGAGCTGGGCGAGACCCTGAATCCCGGCAGCCGTCTGCGCGCCACCGCGCAGGGCGAGACCGAAACCGTGCTGGCTACGGTGCGCAGCGTGCCGGGCATCTGCCGGGTAGAGCTGGAAAGCGCCGCGGACGGTCAGGTCACCTTTACCGCCGAGAGCGAGGACGCCGCCGACCGCCGCGCCGCCGTGTCCCGGGCACTGACCGAGGCCGGGTGCACTGTGCTGGCACTTGCCGCCGAGAACCGCAGCCTTGAGGAGGTATTCCTTGCGCTGACCGAAAAAACGCCGGAGCAGGAAGCCCCGGCAGAAGGGGAGGAGAATTGAGATGCTGGCCATCTTTAAACGAGAACTCCGCAGTTGCTTTCACGGCATGATCGGTGCGGTGCTTACCGCCTTTATGCTGGCGGCTACGGCTATCTATTTTGTGGCGCTGAATCTGGGCTATGGTCTGCCGGATTTTGGCTACTACACGCTGTACCGCACCATTTTTGTGCTGCTGCTCTACATCCCGGTGCTCACCATGCGCTCCTTTGCGGAGGAACGCCACAGCCGCACCGACCAGCTGCTGCTTACAAGCCCGGTGTCGGTGGGCGGCATCGTGCTGGGCAAATATTTTGCCCTTTGCGTCATTTTTGCGCTGCCCTGCCTTGTGGATGCGGGCATGATCCTTGTGCTGAAGGCGCTGGGCGCTACCGGCACCAGCACGCTGGCCAATTTTTCCGCGCTGCTGTGCTATTACCTCATGGGCTGCGCCGCTATTGCCATCGGGGTGTTCCTTTCCAGCCTGACCGAAAACCAGATCATCGCCGCTGTGTCCGGCGTGGCGGCGCTGCTGCTGGCCTATATGATGCCCAGCCTGCGCACCATGTTCACCACTGGCAGCGCGGTGGCGCTGGCACTGTTCACCGCCATTGCCGCTGTGCTCAGCGTGGTGGCAGGGCTGCGCAGCAAAAGCTTCACGCTGGGCTGTCTTTCCTTTGCGGGGTGCTGCGTGGCGCTTACGGCGCTGTTTCTGCTCAAGAGCAGCTGGCTGACCGAGGCCTTCAGCGCCGTGCTCAGCTCCCTGAGCCTGTTTACCCCCTTTGAAGAATTTGTCAACAGCAGCTTTTCCATTCCCACGCTGGTCTACTACCTGACCGTGGCGGCGGTGTTCCTGTTTTTCACCGCACAGGGGCTGGAAAAGCGCCGCTGGAACTGAGAGGAGGCCACAACGATGAAATGGAACAAGAACGCAGCCTCTCAGAAAGGCAGGGTATTCCGCAGTGGACTGCTGTCCACCGCCATGCTGGCAGCAGTGCTGGTGCTGGCGGTACTGCTCAACCTGCTGGTGCGGGCGATCCCCACAAAATATATGGAGTTCGACCTCTCCGAGGCCAAAATGTACACCCTGAGCGACAGCACCAAAGCGCTGGTGGAGGGGCTGGAAAAGGATGTGCACATCTATTACCTCTGTGAAACCGGCAGCGAGGATACCATCATCACGAAGCTGCTGGATCACTACGCCGCCGAGAGCGGGCACCTGAGCTGGGAACAGAAGGACCCCACCCTGTACCCAACCTTTGCCGCAAAGTATGGCGCGGAGAATGTTTCCACCGGCAGTCTGATCGTCACCTGCGGGGAGAACAGCACCGTACTGGATGCCGCCGACCTGTACGAGTACGATTATTCCGACTACTACACCACCGGCTCTGCCAGCGTGACTTTTGGCGGCGAAAAGCAGATCACCTCTGCCATTTATAAGCTTACCTCAGCCGAGCAGAGCCACGCCTACTATACCACCAACCACGGCGAGCAGACCCTGACCGACTCCCTGACCGATGCGCTGGACGCCCAGAATATCGACGCACAGCCGCTGGATCTGCTCACGAGCACCATCCCGGAGGACTGCGACCTGCTCATCATCAACGCACCCACCACCGATTTTTCCGCAGGGGACGGCCTTGTGGATGAGATCAGCCAGCTGCAAAATTATCTGGCGGCGGGCGGCAAGCTGCTGCTGACCAGCAGTGTCTACGCCCAGACCCCGCAGCTGGACGCCGTGCTGGCGCAGTTCGGCCTTGCCCGCGCAGAGGGCATGGTGGTGGAGGGAGACAGCAGCAAGGCACTGTATAACTCTGCATGGTCGCTGCTGCCGGACTACGGCACGCCTACCGAGAGCACCGCGCTGAACGGTGTGAATACCAGCACTCATGTCATGCTGTCGGTGGCGCAGGGCATCACGGTCACCGAGACCGAGGATGTCACCGCCGAGCCGCTGCTGAACAGCTCCTCCGCTGCCTATGCCAAAACCGACATCAACGACCTTACCACCATGGAGCGGGAGGACGGGAACGCAGATGGCCCCTTTGCGCTGGCTGTCTGGGCACGGAACGAGGATACCGGTGCCGAGGTTCTCTGGATCGGCTGTCCCAACATGGATAACGAGCAGCTTTATCAGTCCATGCCCGGCAATCTGACCTTTTTGCAGGGCTGCGCTGCCTCGCTGGTAGGGCAGGATGTCCTTGTAGACACCAAGGCGCTGGAAGCCGAGCCCATCACGGTGGCAGGCTCCACTGCCGCAGCACTGGGGCTGACCTTTGTGTTCGTGCTCCCGGCGGCGGTGCTCATTGCCGGGGCAGTGGTGGTGCTGCTGCGCCGCCGCAGATAAGGAGACCGCCATGAAAACAAAACAGCGTGTCTTGCTGGTATTGCTGGCAGCGGCAGTGCTGCTGGGCGCGGCATTGTGGGCGATGATCCGCAGCAACGCCAAGGCCGAGCAGGCGGCCAGCGTCGCCGCCGAGGGCAGTATCCCACTTTCCAGCTTTGCCGCCGAGGATCTGGAGCAGATCGAGTATACCTATAACGGCCAGACCTACACCCTGCAATATTCCGGCGGCAGCTGGCAGTTGGCACAGGACCCCGCCTATCATCTGGACGAGAGCGCCTGCAACACCATGCGCACCGCCCTGATGGCGCTGAACGCCAAGCGCAGCCTGACACCGCAGGCAGGGGAGGACTACGGGCTGGACAGCCCGCAGCTCACCGTTACGGTCACGGCGGCAGGGCAGAGCACTACCCTGACCTTCGGGGCAGAGAACCCGGTCACCGGGGATCTCTATGTGCAAAAAGCCGGGGACGATGCCATCTATACCGTCAGCGGCAACAAAGCCGCCTGTTTCCAGCTGGATAAGGCCGGGCTTTTCGGCAGCTTCTGCCCCACCGGGCTTACGGCTTCGACCATTACACAGGTAGCCTATACGCTGGCAGACGGCACCTCCGTCACCCTGAACGCCGTCAGTGAGCCGACCGAAAGCGCTGACAGCGCTTCTTCCGCTGCCTACGAGACGGTGTGGCGGCTGGCCTCTGACCCCGTCGCCAGCCTTGCACAGGACAAGGTGCAAAGCCTGCTGTCTGCCCTGTGCACCTACGTTACCGCCCAAGCCACGGACGCCGACCTTTCTGCCTGCGGTTTTGATGCACCGGTATTCACCGCCGTAGTCACCAGCGAGGACGGCTCCACCGTGCAGCTGGCCTACGCCTGCGGTACGGACGGGTGGTATCTGCAGGTGGAAGGGGATACTTCGGTATATACAGTGGACACCAGCACTGTGCAGGCGCTTCTGCTGACGGAAAGCGACCTGAAAACGCAGGAATAATTGTTTTTGTACGCTGCACCGAAAACAAGGTGCAGCGTATATTTTTTTGCAGCTTTTTATAAAGTTGCGGCAAACATCGGCAGAGTGATTGACAATCCGACTGTGATTGTTTATTATAAACCGTGACAGGGTAAGTCCGCCGCGCAAGATCATGCTGCTGCGCGGGGCGGAGCATCCCTTATACGCAAAAAAGATGGGGCAGGTTCCCTGTCTTTTTTCGTATCTGAGAACAAGGAGGATAACATATAAAATGGACAACTCGGTGGTCGTTTCACTGCGGGATATCGTAGTGGAATTTGATGGACAACGCATTCTGGATGGGCTGAATCTGGATATCCATGACAAGGAGTTCGTGACGCTGCTCGGTTCCTCCGGCTGCGGCAAAACTACCACCCTGCGCCTGATCGCAGGCTTTCTGGAGCCGAACGCCGGCAAGGTGCTGCTGAAAGGGGAGGACATTACCGGTGTGCCGCCCTACAAGCGCCCGGTGAATACCGTGTTCCAGAAATACGCGCTGTTCCCGCACCTGAATGTGTTCGAGAACGTGGCCTTTGGTCTGCGGCTCAAAAAGCTGGACGAGGACACCATCCGCCGCAAGGTGCGCGATATGCTGGAGGTCGTGGGTCTGAAAGGCTTCGAGCGCCGCAGCATCAGCCAGATGTCCGGCGGTCAGCAGCAGCGCGTGGCCATTGCCCGCAGTCTGGTCAATGAGCCGGAGATCCTGCTGCTGGACGAGCCGCTGGGTGCACTGGACCTGAAGCTGCGCAAGGAGATGCAGCTGGAACTCAAGCGGCTGCAGCGCGAGATGAACATTACCTTTATCTATGTCACCCACGATCAGGAGGAAGCGCTTACCATGTCCGATACCGTCGTGGTCATGAATGGCGGTAAGGTGCAGCAGATCGGCACCCCGGAAGATATCTACAACGAGCCGAAAAATGCCTTTGTGGCAGACTTTATCGGCGATTCCAACATCGTGGACGGCGTGATGCACAAGGACTTTCTGGTGTCCTTCTCCGGTGTGGACTTCCCCTGCGTGGACCGCGGCTTTGCCCGGGAGCAGAGCGTGCAGGTGGTGGTGCGCCCGGAGGATATCGAGGTGGTATCCCCCGTGGAAGGCCAGCTTGTGGGCGTGGTGAACGATGTCATCTTCAAGGGCGTGCACTTTGAGATGCACGTGGAGTGCGAAGGCCGCGAGTGGCTGATCCACTCCACCCGCGCCTGCACCCCCGGCGAGACCATTGGTATGCGCATCGGCCCCAACGAGATCCATATCATGGCGCGGAGCGAGGGGTGATGTGCCATGAAGATCTATGATAAAAAGCTGGCCTATCCGTACTTTGTATGGATGGTGCTGTTTACCGTTGTGCCCTTGTTCATTGTGGTGTACTACGCCATGACCGATGCCGAGGGCAACTTTACCCTGAATAACCTCACCTCCATCAGCGGCTACGGCTCAGTGTTTGCCCGCAGTCTGCTGCTGGCACTTATTGCTACCGTTATCTGTCTGATCATCGCCTTTCCGGTGGGCTATTTTCTGTCCCGGTTGCGGGTGAACAAGCAGCACATCATGCTTATGCTGGTCATGCTGCCCATGTGGATGAACTTTTTGCTGCGTACCTACGCATGGATGGGTCTGCTCAGCGTCAATGGCCCGGTGAACACCCTGCTGGGCTTTATCGGCCTTGGCCCCTATACCATGCTCAACACCTCCGGTGCGGTGGTACTGGGCATGGTGTATAACTATGTGCCCTACATGATCCTGCCGTTGTACACCAGCATGACCAAGATCGACCAGAGCCTTGTGGAGGCTGCGCAGGACCTTGGTGCCAACACAACAAAGACCCTTGTGCGGGTGCTCATCCCCATGAGCGTGCCGGGCATCAGCACCGGCATTACCATGGTGTTCGTGCCGGCAGTGTCTACCTTTGTCATCAGCCGTATGCTGGGCGGCGGCTCTAATCTGCTGATCGGTGACTTGATCGAGATGCAGTTTTTGGGCAACAGCTACAACCTGAACGTTGGCTCTGCCATGAGCCTTGTGCTGATGATCATCGTGCTGCTGTGCATGAGCTTTACATCCAGCTTTGACGAGGATGAAATGGAGGGCGTGTCCTGATGAAAACAAAACATCTGCGCCTGATGCAGCGGGTCTACATCATCCTGTTCTTCTGCTTCATGTACCTGCCCATTGCCTACATGATCGTGTTCAGCTTCAACCAGAGCAAGGGCTATTCGCTGTTCACCGGCTTCACCCTCAAGTGGTATCGCAGCCTGTTCACGAATGCGTCCATCCTCCACGCGCTGTGGGTGTCCGTTGAGGTGGCAGTACTGTCCGCCATCATTGCCACGGTGCTGGGCACGGCAGCCAGCCTTGGCATTGCCTCCATGAGCCGCAAAAGCCGCCTGCTGGTGACCAACATCACCTATATTCCGGTGGTTAACCCGGAGATCATCACCGGCATCTCCTTGATGCTGCTGTTCGTGGCCTACCAGCGCTTTGCCGCTCAGTCCGCATGGCTGCCGGACAACATCATGGGCCTGCCCACGCTGCTCATTGCGCATATCGCGTTCAACGTGCCTTACGTTATCTTTAACGTAAGCCCCAAGCTCAAGCAGCTGGATATCAAGCTGTACGAAGCAGCGCTGGATCTTGGCTGCGACCCCCGGCAGGCTTTCTTTAAGGTCATTCTGCCGGAGATCAGCCCCGCCATCCTTTCTGCCTTCCTCATCTGCCTGACCTATTCCATCGACGATTTCATGATCTCCTACTTCAACTGCGGTACGGTGGAGACCCTGCCCATTGCCATCTACTCCATGACCCGCAAAAAGGTCAGCCCGGAGATCTACGCACTGTCCACCATCATGTTCGTGGTCATCCTCAGCGTCATTCTGGTGTCCAATGCCATGGAGAGCCGCAGCTACCGCCGGGATCAGAAAACGCTGCGAAAGGAGGGCGCATGATGAAACGCATTGCTGCAATACTGCTGACGATGGCTGTGGCGCTGTGCGCCGCATTGCCGGTGTTTGCCGCCGGTACCATCGAGGTGACCGAGGATGTCTCGGTGTCGGATGATTACGACTGGACCCGCTTCAAGGGGCAGAACGTCACCCTGAACGTCTATAACTGGGGCGAGTACATCTCCAACGGTTCGGACGACAGTGTGGACGTGGTTGCCGCCTTTGAAAAGCTGACCGGCATCAAGGTGAACTACACCACCTTCGACTCCAACGAGTCCCTGTACGCCAAGCTCAAGTCCGGCGCAGCCAACTACGATGTGATCATCCCCTCCGACTACATGGTGGCAAAGATGATCAACGAGGGGATGCTTGCACCCCTTGACTACGACAATATCCCCAATTTCCAAAAGATCGATGCAGGCTATCGCAACCCGGATTACGACCCGCAGAACGCTTACACCGTGCCCTATATGCTGTGCACCACCGGCATCATCTACAACACTACCATGGTAGACGAAGCCCCCACTTGCTGGGCAGACCTGTGGGATGAACAGTATGCGGGCAACATTCTGATGTTCAACAACAGCCGCGACGCCTACGCTATCGCTGCATTTAAGAGCGGCCACAGCATCAACCCCGCCACCCCGGAAGAGGTGGACGAGGTGGTAGAGGAGCTCAAGGCACAGAAGCCGCTGGTGCAGGCCTACGTCATGGACGAGATCTTTGATAAGATGATCGGCGGCGAGGCGGCCATCGGCGTGTACTACTCCGGCGATGCCATTACCATGATCGATGATAACCCGGATCTGGCTTGGGTGTTCCCGGAGGAGGGCAGTGTGCTTTCGGTGGACTGCATGGCTGTGCCTGCTGCCAGCGAGCACAAGGAAGCCGCTGAGATGTTCATCAACTTCATGTGCGAGACCGACATCGGCAAGGCCAACAGCGAGTATATCGGCTACACCACCCCCATGCACGATGTTTGGGAGGTGCTGGACGAGGATCTGAAGACCAGCGAGATCGCCTATCCGTCTGAGGAGGACGCCGCCCGCGAGAAGGTGTTCACCGCCCTGAGCGATGAGGTAAACAGCGAGCTGGATCTGAAGTGGAGCGAGATGAAGAGCTACGATGAGGGCGGCGGCAGCTACCTGTTTTTGCTGCTGCTTCTGGCCATGCTGGCGCTGGCCTGCTTCAATATCTGGCGCAAAGTGCGCAGAAAGACCCGCAATCAGTATTGATCGTTCAGCCAAGGCTGCCGTCCCGGATGTGGTGCGGCGGCCTTTTTCCGATAGGAGGAAAAGACTATGGAACAGTTTTATTATGAAGATACTGCCGTGGTAGAAAATGCCGATGCAGACTGCCACAGCCTGCTCAAGGCCAGCGCCCTGCTGCGCTATGTGGAGCAGATTTCTTCCATGCACGCCCGGAAGTTTGGCATGGACGATAAGTTTTTTGAGGATCACGGCGTAGCGTTTCTGGTGGGCAAGCAGGCGCTGCGGTTTAACCGTGTGCCTCGCCGTGGCGAGACTTTGACCCTTTGCTCCCGCTCAGAAAAGGCTCTCCGCGGCTCTATCAAGCGCGTCACTACCCTTACGGACGAAGCCGGGCAGGAAGTAGCCATGGTGGACAGCCGCTGGATCATGTCCAGCCTTGAGAATGGACATATCCTGCGCCAGCCGGGCTGGACGGTAGAGGGATACTGGAACGAGACGGTGGAAGAGGAACTGCCCCTTTTGCTGCATAAGCGCCGGGACAGCCTGACCAGCGCCGGTCTGGTTACGGCGCGCTACTCCCAGTGCGACCTGCACTACCACATCAACAACGCCTTTTATCTGGATATCGTCTGCGATGCACTGCCGCAGGAGATCATGCGCGATCATGTTGTGAAGTTCGCTTCCATCAACTATCACCGCGAAGTCCCCATGGGGCAGCAGGTGGAGGTGTTCTACACGCCTTCGGATGATGGCTGGTACTTTATTGCCAAGCACGCAGACAAAACGGCTTTCGAGTGCTATCTGGAGCTGGAGCCAGTCAAACAGTAAAAACATGGAGGGATGCCTATGTCTAAAACCGGAGAATTGTTCGGCACCTTTTTTAAGATCGGTGCCTTTACCTTTGGCGGCGGCTATGCCATGGTAGCGCTGCTGGAACACGAATTTGTAGAAAAAAAGCGCTGGCTCACCCGGGAAGAGTTTCTGGATATGGTCGCCATTGCCGAGTCCACTCCCGGCCCTGTGGCGGTGAACAGCGCCACCTACATCGGCTATAAGCTGGCCGGTGTTGCCGGTGCGGCGGCTTCCACTCTGGCGGTGTGCCTGCCGTCCTTTGCAGTCATCTACCTTATTTCGCTCTTCTTCGACCGCTTTTTGCAGCTGACGGTGGTGGCCAATGCTTTCAAGGGCATTCAGGCCTGTGTCATCTACCTGATCCTGTCCGCCGGGGTCAAGATGCTCAAAAACTTGCAGCGCACCCCCTTCAACACGGCAGTGGTGGCGGTGGTGTTGGCGGCTATGGTGGGCTGCTCAGTGTTGGCGGTAAAATTTTCCTCCATCTGCTGCATTTTGCTTTGCGGCGCAGCCGGGGTGCTGGCCTACGCGATAGGGCAGGGGAAGAAAGGCGGCACAAAATGATCTTGTTGGAGCTGTTCTGGAATTTCCTTGTCATCGGTGCAGTGTCCTTTGGCGGCGGCTACGGCATGATCTCGCTGGTGCGGGAGACCGTGCTGGGGCACGGCTGGCTGACCGAGAGCGAATTTCTCAGCTTTATCGCGGTGTCGGAATCTACCCCCGGCCCGCTGGCGGTGAACATGGCCACCTTTATCGGCGCTTCGCAGGCGGGGCTGGCAGGCTCCTTTGTGGCAACGGTGGGGGTGGTGTTGCCCTCTTTTGTCATCATTCTGCTCATTGCAGCGGCGCTGCACAGCCTGATGAAGTACGCCGGGGTCAACGCCTTTTTGGCTGGGGTACGTCCCTGCGTGGTGGCTATGATCCTAGCCACCGCCTGCACCATGGGGCTTTCCACGCTGGGCGGCTTTACCACTGTTTCCGGCGGCTTTGCCCCGGATGTGCGGGCACTGGCGGTGTTTGCCCTTTTGAGCATTCTGCATTTTGCCTACAAAAAGAAAACGCAGAAAGCGCCGTCCCCCATCGGGATGATCTTACTTTCTGCGGTACTGGGCGCGGTGTTGTGGAGCATCTGACCCGGAAGGAGAGGTTGACAAAATGAACATTACCGTGTATCTGGGCGCAAGCCTTGGCACCGACCCTGCACTGCCGCAGGCCGTGCAGCAGCTGGGGCGCTGGATCGGCGAAAGCGGCAATGCGCTGGTGTATGGCGGCAGCAAAAGCGGCCTGATGGGGCTTTTGGCCGACAGTGTGCTGGCTGCAGGCGGCCGGGTGACCGGCGTAGAACCCAAGTGCTTTCTGGACGCAGAGCTGCAGCACGAGGGACTGACAGAGTTGATCGTCACCGAGGATATCTCCGCCCGCAAGACCAAAATGATCGAGCTGGGGGATGCTTTTATCGCGTTTCCCGGCGGCACCGGCACGTTGGAGGAGATCACAGAGGTCATCAGCAAGTTGTCTCTGGGACAGCTGGACGTGCCCTGCATCCTCTACGACCTGAACGGCTACTACCAGCCCCTGCATCAGCTTTTGCAGCAGATGATCACCATGGGGCTTTCCACCTCGGCGCGGCAGCGGAACATCGCCTTTGCCGCCGACCTTGCTCAGATTCGCGCAATCCTTGAAAAATGATATTGGGAAGCTTACTTCTCAAACGCGAGGGACTGCTGTACATGGCTTTGTGCGGCGGTCTTTTTTCATAAAAATGGGATACCGGGGCGTTCGCAGATGACCCGGTATCCCGAAAAAAATCATTCCGCTGGTTATGCCCATAGCACACGCGGAGGGCATTTAAATCTTTCTGCGCAATCAAAAAGGCCGCTGCACAAAATAATGTGCAACGGCCTTTTGCTATCCTGTTATGTACGCTGTGCGCGTTAAACTTAGGCGGCAGTGGTGGAAGCAACCTCAGAAGAAGCAGCCTCGGAAGATGCAGCCTCAGAGGAAGCGGCCTCAGAGGAAGCAGCCTCAGAAGAAGCAGCCTCGGAAACAGCGGTGGTGCTTGCGGAAGCAGCCTCAGAGGTGGAGGAAGCAGAAGCGGCAGAAGTACCACCGCAGGCGGTCATGCCAGCAGCCAGAGCCAGAGCAACAACAGCGATGCAAATATTCTTGAGTTTCATATCAATGATCTCCTTAGTCTTCTTGTAAATGTTTAGCAGCGGGCTTTCGGTAGCACCTCACTGCGATGCTATATTCTAATCCGTTTTTGAAAAAAATCAAGAGGATTTTGGTCGAAAGTTATAATCCATGTAAAGAATCTACATAGTTGTCATAAAGTTTCGCCAAAAGTCAAAGACTTTTTGGTAAAAATAAAGCGCGGGATAGAGCCTGTACCGCCGGGCGGGAAGTACAAAAACAGAAAAATTTGAAAAATACTCATAAAATCCTTTTTATTGTACTGTAAATGTGGATAATAGAGACACAACGAGGGACGGACATCCCCCGGAAGGCTGAACGACAAGAACATTTATGGAGGGTACTACAATGAAAGACTTTGATTTTGGCTACTTTGGCACCGGCGACGAGGGCTATGCCCAGTACATGACCGCGTTCGAGCGCAATTTCAGCACGGACAGCACCGATAGCTTTGCGTCCGATGACGCAGACTGCGATGCAGACAGCTGCGACAGTACTGAGGACGATTTCTGAGCTTGCACCCTTTTGCCCGTTTGTGCATACAAAGGGCAAAGGGGGAATGCGGCTTGAACCGGATCATTTTCACACTTGGGGTCTGGCTGTTCCCGGCGGCGTGTACCGCGCTGGGAGCAGCAGGAGTGTTTTTGCTGCGCAGGCAGACAAGGCCGGCAACCCGGCGCATTTTGTGCGGAATGGCGGCGGGTATCATGCTGGCGGCCAGCGTGTGGAGCCTGCTGTTGCCGGCCATTGCCCGGTCGCAGGGCAGGGCGGCATGGGTACCTCCGGCGCTGGGGCTTATTTTAGGCGCTGTGGGGCTTTTACGGCTGGAGGATGCCGCCGGGCAGCTGCTGGCGGGCGGCCCCGGGCATTGCGGGCGTATGGTGCTGGCGGTCACCCTGCATAACCTGCCGGAAGGCATGGTGGTGGGGCTGGCTGCGGCGCTGGCGCTGCACGGGGACGCGGACGCTGTAAGCGGCGCGCTGGCACTGAGCCTGGGCATCGGCTTGCAAAATATCCCGGAGGGGGCGGCGGTCAGTCTGCCGCTGACCCAGAGCGGGCGCACCCGGGGGCAGTCCTTTGCCGCCGGGGCGGCCTCCGGACTGGTGGAGCCCTTGGGCGCAGTGCTGGCCTTTGTTCTGGCCGAGTGGGTAGGCGCAGCGCTGCCGTGGCTCATGAGCGCGGCGGCGGGCTGTATGGTGTGTGTGACCGCACAGGAGATGATCCCTGAGGCGGTGGAACCGGATGAAGTGGCCGGTGTCATCAGCATCGTGTTGGGCTTTGCCCTGATGATGGCACTGGATGTGGCCCTGTGATATAGTAAAAGCAGCGCCGGACAGACTTTTTTGGTCTGCCCGGCGCTGCTTTTATGTAAAAAGAATTTATACCGTTTGCTGCTGCTTCTGGCGCAGATGCCGCCGCACCACAAGCAGGCAGGCCAGATGCACCAGTGCGGTCAGCGCCCAGCTGATGGGGTAGCTGATGTACAGCATAAAAGGGGTGCGGTTCAGCTGGAAAATAGTGGCGATCCACACCAGCCGCAGCACGCACACACCCACAAGGCTTACCACCATGGGCAGCACGCTGTAGCCCAGCCCGCGCAGGCTGCTGGCCAGCACGTCCATGATGCCGCACAGCAGATAGAAGCCGCAGATCAGGCGCAGCCGCTCGGCGCCGGTGGCGATGACCGCAGTGTCCGAGGAGTAGAAGCGCAGCAGCTGGTGCCCCGCCAGTGCTGCGCCGCCGCCCAGCACAAGGCCGGTCACCACGACACACAGCAGACAGTTGCGGATCACCCGGTCAAGGTTGTGGTACTTGCGCGCGCCGATATTCTGGCTGGTAAAGGTAACAGCGGCCTGTGCAAAGGCGTTCATGGCGGTGTACACAAAGCCCTCCAGATTGGAGGAAGCAGAGTTGCCCGCCACCACCATGGAGCCGAAGGAGTTGATGGAAGACTGGATGACCACATTGGAAAGGCTGAACACCGTGCTTTGCAGCCCGGCAGGCAGGCCGATGAGCAAAATCTGCTTCAGCGTCCCGGCGTGGAAGGCCAGCCGCCGCAGGTCTAGCCGCAGTGCGCCCTCCTCCCGGACGAGCATCCCAGTCACCAGCAGCGCGGACACAGTCTGGCTGATGATGGTGGCCAGTGCCACGCCCGCCACGCTCATGGAAAAGCCGATGACAAAGACCAGATTCAGCACCACGTTGATGATACCGGCAGCGGCCAGACAGTACAGCGGGCGCTTGGTGTCGCCCACGGCCCGCAGCAGCGCACTGCTGAAGTTGTACAGCATGGTCATGGGCATTCCGATGAAATAAATCTTCAGATACAGAGTGGAAAGGCTGATCACGTCCTCCGGGCAGCTCATCAGCTCCAGCAGACCGCGCGCGGCGCAAAAGCCCACCACCGCCAGCAGCACGCCGCTGACTAAGCCCAGCGCTACGGCGGTGTGCACCGTATCCTGCACGCCCTTTTCGTCCCGGGCGCCAAAGCACCGGGCTGCCACCACATTGGCACCCAGCGAAAGCCCGACGAACAGGTTGACCAGCAGGTTGATCAACGCGCCGTTGGAGCCCACGGCGGCCAGCGCCGTGCTGCCCGAAAAGCGCCCCACCACCACAACATCGGCGGCGTTGAACAGCAATTGCAGAATGCTGGATGCCGCCAGCGGCACGGAAAACAAGATGATCTTTTGCAGCATGGGCCCGCTGGTCAGGTCTGCGGAACGGCTGGTCGTAGCCATGAGTTATCTACCTCCTATAATAAGCCTTGTGTGAACATAGCAATTGCCTATTATAGCGCGATATTAGGTAAAAAACAAGAGGTAAAACGCCCTGTTCTCTCCAAAAGCGGCAAATATCACCCGCCGGGTACAGCCTGCAATTGAAAAATGCTGCCCATACTGCTATAATAAGGCGGTAGACCCGTAGAAAACGGAGGAAGTTGGATTTATGTATCGGAATCGGATCAAACGGCTGCTGGATATTTTGCTGTCGGCCTGCGGCATTCTGTGCCTTTCGTGGCTGCTGCTGCTTTTGGCTGTTGCCATCAAGCTGGACTCGCCCGGGCCGGTGTTTTTCCGGCAGAAGCGTGTGGGCATCGGCAAGCGGCATTTCCAGATCCTCAAGTTCCGCACTATGCGCATTGATACCCCGCACGATATGCCCACCCATCTGCTGCACGACCCGGAGCAGTATATCACCCGCATGGGGCACTTTCTGCGCAAGACCAGTCTGGACGAGCTGCCCCAGCTGTGGAATATCCTTGTGGGGGATATGGCGGTCATCGGCCCGCGCCCGGCGCTTTGGAACCAGTACGACCTGCTGGCCGAACGGGATAAGTACGGTGCAAACGATGTACGCCCCGGGTTGACCGGCTGGGCGCAGATCCATGGCCGGGACGAGCTGGAAATCGCCGAAAAGGCAAAGCTGGATGGCTGGTATGTGGAGCACATCAGCTTTGGGCTGGATGTGAAGTGCTTCTTTGGCACCATTACCGCCGTACTCAAGCATGACGGCGTGGTAGAGGGCGGCACTGGCACCCTGCATGATGAAAAATGATCTATTATATGGAGACACCGGAGCCTTGGCTGACGCTCCGGTGTCTCCATTTTTACAGAAAGCACAGCACAGAGCGGCTGAAATTGGCATATCTCTTGATTTATCCCCTGAAAAGCGTATAATAAAACAGTACACAAGACGTTAAAGGAGGATTCCTGTATTATGGAACGCACCTATATCAATGAGGCTCAAAAGGCCATCGGCGGCACGGTGAAGGTGCAGGGCTTTATCGAGAACCTGCGCAACAGCAAGTATATGGCATTTATCGTGCTGAAGGATATTACCGGCAAGCTGCAGATCACGGTGGAAAAGGCCGACCACCCCGAGCTGGTGGATACCATCGACCAGCTCACCCCGGACTCTGTCATCACCGTCACCGGTAAGGTGATGGAGAACGACTACGTCAAGATGGGCGGCGTGGAGATGATCCCCGAGAGCATCGAGGTGGAGAGCACCGCCGATGCACTGCCCATCGTCCGCAAGGAAATCGCAGCCACCAAGAAAAAGAAGGCTGTGGAGCGCTCCAGCATCGACCAGCGCATCGACTACCGCTGGATCGACCTGCGCACCGACGAGAACCAGCTGATGTTCAAGGCACAGAGCTGCTTCGTCAACGCCATGCGCAAGTTCCTGCTGGACCGCAACTTCATCGAGATCCACACCCCCAAGCTGATCGCTGCTGCCAGCGAGAGCGGCTCTGAGGTGTTCAAGGTGGACTACTTCGACCGCAACGCTTATCTGGCACAGAGCCCCCAGTTCTATAAGCAGATGGCCATGGCTGCCGGCTTTGAGCGTATCTTCGAGACCGGTCCTGTGTTCCGCGCTGAGAAGAGCTACACCAACAAGCACGCTACTGAGTTCTCCGGCTTCGATCTGGAGTTCAGCTACATCACCTCCTTCAAAGACGTGATGAAGATGGAAGAGGAACTGCTGACCGCCGGTCTGCAGGCCGTTAAGGACAGCTACGGCGACCAGATCAAGGAGTTGTTCGGACTGGAAGTCATTGTGCCCACCACGCCGTTCCCGGTGGTCAAGCTGGCAGACCTGTATAAGGCTCTGGAGGAAGAGTTCGGCTACACCGTGGACGAGAGCGAGAAGGGTGATCTGACCACCGAGGCCGAGCGCCTGAGCTACGACTGGGTCAAGAAGCACTACGGCCACGAGTTCCTGTTCATCACCGATTACTCCGCCGAGAAGCGCGCTTTCTACCACATGCGCGATGAGAACGGCGTGCCGCAGGGCTACGACCTGATCTGGCGCGGCGTGGAGATCACCACCGGTGCCCAGCGCGAGCATCGCTACGAGGTGCTGAAGAAGCAGGCCGAGGAAAAGGGTCTGGCCGAGGACGTCAAGTTCTATCTGGAGTTCTTCCAGTACGGCTGCCCGCCCCACGGCGGCTTTGGTCTGGGCATCGACCGCCTGACCATGCTGCTGTGCGGCCTGAGCATCAAGGACGCCGAGTTCCTGTTCCGCGGCCCCAACCGCCTGACCCCGTGATTTTATAAAAACCTTTCTGAGAGCTGCTGTGTGTTTGCATGGCAGCTTTTTTTTTGAGTTCCGTGAAAAAGCAATTGAGGAAAATCCGCAGATTTTTCTCAATTGCAATTATATAAAATAATTTTTCCGCTGATTATGCCCAGAGCAAAGCGGAGGGCATTTAAGATCGTCCCGGCATAATAAGCGCTCCCTTTTCATACGATACAACGAGCACACCCACCCCTACGGGCGCGGTGCGCAGCGCAACAGGAAGGGGAGAAGGACCTTGGAGAAACAGGAACAGAACAGCATCTGTCGCGAGATCGGCGCACGCACCGGCGGGGATATCTACATCGGTGTGGTGGGGCCGGTGCGCAGCGGCAAATCCACCTTTATCAAGCGGTTCATGGAGCAGCTGGTGCTGCCCGCCATGTCCGGCTCTGCCGCCGCCCGGGAACGTGCCCGGGACGAGCTGCCACAGTCGGCAGCAGGGCGCACCATCATGACCACTGAGCCGAAATTCATCCCGGAGACCGCCGTGCCCTTGCAGCTGGAGGGCGGCGGGGCGTGTCGGGTGCGGCTGATCGACTGCGTGGGCTACATGGTGGAGGGCGCTATGGGGCACGAGGAGGACGCAAAGCCCCGCATGGTCAAAAGCCCGTGGTTTGAGCAGGAGGTGCCCTTTGATCTTGCCGCAGAGACCGGCACCCGCAAGGTGATCTGCGAGCACTCCACCATCGGGGTGGTGGTCACTACGGACGGTTCGGTCAGTGATATCCCCCGGGCGGGCTACGCAGAGGCCGAAAGGCGGGTCGTCACCGAGTTGGAAGCGCTGGGCAAGCCCTATATCATCCTGCTCAACAGCACCCACCCGGATGCGCCGGAGACCCGGCAGCTGGCTGAGGGCATGGCACGGGACTACCGCCGCACCGTGCTGCCGGTAAGCTGCGTGGACTTGGACGCCGCCATGCTGGGGGAGATCTTGCGGCGGGTGCTGTATGAATTTCCGGTTCAGGAGCTGGATTTTGCCCTGCCCCGCTGGGTGACCATGCTGGAACCCGGGCACTGGCTGCAAGCACAGGTGTACGCAGCTGCCATGCAGCTGGCAGAGCGGGTGTCCCGCATGAAGGATCTGCCCACTGGAACGGACGCCCCTGCGCTGGAATGCGATGCCGTGCAGCGCTCGGCAGTGGCGGGCGCAGATCTTGCCGCCGGCAGTGTGCGGGTAAGTGTGGAGCTGAAGCCGGAGATCTTTTATCAGGTGCTCAGCGAGCAGACCGGGCTGGACATCGGGGACGAGGCGGGGTTGATGCCCTGCATCATGGAGCTGGCCCGGGCAAAGCGCGCCTACGAGAAGGTGCGCAGCGCTTTGGAGCAGGTGGAGGCCACCGGCTACGGCATCGTGATGCCCTCCATCGACGAGCTGCATCTGGAACCCCCGGAGATCGTGCATCAGGACGGGCGCTGCGGGGTGCGGCTGCAAGCCTGTGCGCCCTCTATCCAGATGATGAAGGCCACTATCCATACGGAACTGAGCCCCATCGTGGGCACCGAGAAGCAGAGCGAGGACTTGGTGCAGAGCCTGCTGGCCGACTTTGCGGATGACCCGGTGCAGCTGTGGGAGTCCAACATCTTTGGCAAAAGCCTGCACGAGCTGGTGAATGATGGTTTGCAGAACAAGCTGCTCCACATCCCGCAGGAAGCCCGCACCCGCCTGCAGGAAACGCTGGAGCGGGTCATCAACGAGGGCTGCACTGGGCTGATCTGTATCCTGATCTAGGGCGTATCTGAAAAAATCCCCGCCCGCCGTAAGTTCTGCTTACAGCGGGCGGGGATCGTTCTGTCTTATTTTTCTTCCTCGGTCAGCTTGTTGATCAACAGCTGATAGATCTCGTTGCCCTTCAGGATGAACTGCTTCTTCACCAGTTCGGCGCTCAGCCGGTCGGGTGCGCCCAGTTCCAGACAGAACAGTTCGCTGTCCAGCCCCTTTACGGTGCAGCGCACGGTGCAGTGACCATCGGCCTTTTCGGTGATGTGGGCGCTGTACTTGGCCTCCTTGCGGGCCCATGTCTGGCAGCGCAGCACGGCAGCCACCGCCCGCTCCCGCACGCTGCGGGGCAGGTCGTAGGCCAGCTCCTGCGCCACCTTGCGGCCTTTATCGGTAATGGTGTAGCTGTCGCCGGTCAGGGTGACCAGCGCCTGTTTTGTGATATCGTCCAGACAGGAGCCGATCTCAAAATAGTTGACAAGGGCTTCCTCCATCAGGGCGTTCTCGATCTCCTGCCGGGTAATGGGACCGGCGTTTTTCACCAGATAGCACAGCAGCAGCCGGATCTCGGTGCTGCTGGTCAGGCCGCCGGGACGGACACCGGCGGTAAAAGCATCATTGGCGCTCATCGTTCCTTACATCCCCCTTGCGCTTTCACATGGTATCAAAGGCCTGCGCCGCTGCCAAAAGGGCGGGCAGCGGGCAGACAAAAACTCTTTCTATTAGTATAAAGGCTTTCAGCCCGGATTGCAAGCCGCAACGGCAAAATCTGTCTCAATACGCTTGGGACACTCCGGTGTGGAGTACACCCACCTGTCCAGATGTCCCTCGGTGATGAAGTACCGCAGCTCAAACCGGTGGGGCTGGCTCAGGGCGTGGTTCACGATGACCAGCTTGATCTTCATCTTTTCCGGCAAAATATTTTTGATGTAGACGCTTACCGCCTGTCCGGGCGCAAGACCGGTGCAGCTCTCCGCAAGCCCGGCAAGGTTCGGCGCAATCTCCACAAAGGTGCCGTATTCCTCCACGCTGCGCACAATGCCCACCACCGTTTCGCCCACGGTGAACCGGGCGGCGTTCTCTGCCCATGTGCCCAGCAGCTCCCGGATGGTCAGCACAAAGCGCCCCTGCGCGTCCCGGTTCTTGATGGCACACAAAATCTGCTGCCCTACGCTTACTCGGTCGGCAGGGGAGGAGATGCGGCTTACCGACATACAGTCGATGGGCAGCAGGGCGCTGATGCCGCAGCCTACATCACAGAACGCGCCGAACGGCTCGATGTGGGTCACGGTACAGGGCAGGATATCCCCGGGCGAAAGGGTGTCCAGATACTCTGCCTTGCACAGCCGCTGCGCCTCGGCGCGGGAAAGCCGGTAGCAGGGCGCGCCGTCCTCGTCCGTGTCCAGCCCCTCGATGACAAAGCAGGTGGGGCGTCCCACCCGGGTCAGCACCGCAATATCCCGCACGGTGCCCGCCTCGGCACCGTCTGCGCACTGGGCAAAGGGCATCACCGCCTTTACGCCGCCCAGCTCAAACCGCAGCTGCCGCCGGGTATCAAAGGCAAGGGCGGTGGCCTGCAAAATTTCGCCGCTGGCCATGGCAGCCCGCAGCTCGGCAGGAGAAAGGCGGGCGGCAGAACGGTAACTGTTTTCGGTACGATAAGCTTGCATCATGTTTCATTCCTCTTTCTATATGGTTTTCGGGTCTCTGTGCGATGCTACAACGATATGCAGCAGTGTGCGCAGATATTTGCATTTTGTGCGGCTTTGCATTATACTATATCTGTATGCGCAGCACCCGCTCAGCGGGCGGCGGCACACACTGGCTCTGCCGGGCATCTGCGCGGCAGAAAAGAAGGGAGAGGTCGGATAAATATGGACATCGCTGTGGGAGATACCATCCTCACCCGCAAAAAGCACCCCTGCGGAGCATCCAGCTTCGAGGTGCTGCGGGTGGGCATGGATTTTAAGATCCGCTGCACCGGCTGCGGACGCGAGGTCATGCTGCCCCGCGCCAAAATTGAAAAGAACATCAAAAAGGTGGTAAAGCCCGGCAGCGCGCAGTAGCGCAGCCAACGCACCCGAACCGGAACGAATTTGTAAGGAGAACTGCAAGGATGCAAGATATTTCTTCCCGGATGGATGCGGTCTGCCGCCGCTTTGAGGAACTTTCCATGCGGCTGAACCAGCCCGATACCGCCGCCGACCCGGCGCTGTTCCGCAAGCTGATGCGGGAGTACCACGATACAGAGCCGGTGGTGGAGGCTTACCGGGACTGGCAGACCGCGCTGGATCATCTGGCGCAGGCCAAAGCCCTGCTGGAGGAGCCCGGTTCACTGGACCCGGACTTCAAGCAGATGATACAGCAGGAAATCAGCGAAAAAAGTCAAGATGTGGCAAAGCTGGAAAATAATCTCAAAATTTTGCTGCTGCCCAAGGACGTGAACGACGGCAAAAACGTCATCATGGAGATCCGCAGCGGCGCCGGCGGCGAGGAAGCCGCCCTGTTTGCCCACAGTCTGCTGCGGATGTACACCATGTACGCCCAGAACCGTGGCTGGACGCTGGAAGTGCTCAACCTGAACGAGACCGAACTTGGCGGCGTAAAGGAAGCCATCATCTCAGTGGATGGCGCAGGTGCGTATAACCGCCTCAAGTATGAGAGCGGGGTGCACCGGGTGCAGCGTGTGCCGGAGACCGAGACCCAAGGCCGCATCCACACCTCCACCGCCACCGTGGCGGTAATGCCGCAGGCAGAGGAGGTGGACTTTGCGCTGGATATGAAGGATCTGCGCATTGATACCTTCCGCTCCTCCGGTGCGGGCGGTCAGCACATCAACAAGACCTCCAGTGCCATCCGCGTGACCCATATCCCCACAGGTACGGTGGTGGAGTGCCAGAACGAGCGCAGCCAGTTCCAGAACAAGGATAAGGCGCTGGAGATCCTGCGCAGCCGTCTGCTTGCGCAAAAACAGAAGGAACAGCAGGATGCCATCAACGCCCAGCGTCAGGGGCAGGTGGGCACCGGCGACCGCAGCGAGAAGATCCGCACCTACAACTTCCCGCAGGATCGCTGCACCGACCACCGCATCGGCCTGACCGTCCATAATCTGGAAAAGATCATGGACGGCAATCTGGATGAGGTGATCGATGCTCTTGCCACCCATGAGCAGACCGAAAAGCTGCAAAGGCTGGGCGGGTAAAACCCGGTTTTGCGGGTGCAAAACCATCCAAACGACTGCCAAGCAACTATACTTTACAGATAGAAAGAACGATGATTCGTATGGAAATCAAAACCAGAGTTTTGCCTGCCGATGAAGCAGGCGTAGCCGAGGCCGCGCAGCTGCTGCGGCAGGGTCAGCTTGTGGCCCTGCCAACAGAAACGGTCTACGGCATTGCCGCCGATGCCCGCAACGGCGCGGCGGTGCGCAATATCTTTGTGGCCAAGGGGCGCCCGCAGGATAACCCCCTCATCGTCCACGTCACCGGGCCGGAGATGCTGCCGGGTCTTGTCAGCGAGGTGCCGGAGCGTGCCCAGCTGCTGATGGCAGCCTTCTGCCCCGGCCCACTGACCATCATCATGCCGCGCGGGCCGGAGGTGGCGGATGAGTGCTGCGCCGGACTGGATACCGTGGGCATCCGGATGCCCAGCCACCCGGTAGCGCGGGCGGTCATCCAGCAGAGCGGCTGCGCCTTTGCCGCCCCCAGCGCCAACCTTTCCGGCAAGCCCAGCCCCACCAACGCACAGGATGTGTTCACCGATATGGACGGCCGCCTGCCGCTGATCCTCGACGGCGGCGAGTGCGATGTGGGTGTGGAGAGCACCGTGGTGTCGGTGGTGGGTGATAAACCCACCCTGTTCCGTCCCGGCCACATCACGCTGGAGGACTTGGAACGCGCCCTCGGCGAAGAGGTAGAGGTGTCCAAGGCCATTCTGGAAAAGCTGCCGGAGGGTGCTGTGGTGCGCAGCCCGGGCATGAAGTACAAACACTACGCCCCCAAGGCCGATGTGACCTTGCTCAACGGCACCTTTGCGCAGTTCAAGGCCTATGTGGACGCCCATAAAGACGAGAACCCCAGCTGCCTGTGCTTTACCGGCGAAAGCGCAAAGCTGGATGTGCCCTGCGTGGAATACGGCCGCGAGGGGGACGGTGCTGATCAGGCAAGGCACATCTTCCGCTCCCTGCGGGCGCTGGATGAGCAGGGCGATGGCGTAGTCTACGCCCGCTGCCCGCAGAAGGACGGCCTGTCCATGGCAGTGTACAACCGCCTGATCCGCGCCGCCGCCTTCCGGGTGATCGATCTATGATAACTTTAGGAATCACGGGGCGCAGCGGCTGCGGTAAGTCCACGGTCACGGCGGTATTTGCCGCCCACGGCGTGCCGCTGGCCGATGCCGACCAGCTCAGCCGGGAAATTTTGCTGCCCGGTTCGCCGCTGCTGCCGCAGCTGGCGGCGCGGTTCGGCGGGGAGATCCTCCGCCCGGATGGCACGCTGGACCGCCGTCTGCTGGCTGACCGCGCCTTTGCCACCCCGGAAGGCAAGGCTGCACTGGACAGCCTGACCCACCCCGCCATCGTGGCGCGCATCCGGGCGGCAAAGCAGGCGGCGCAGACCGCCGGAGCGTCCCTTTTTGTGCTGGACGGTGCGGTCATCGTGGGCACGGCGGCACAGGCTGAATGTGACCGCCTGTGCGTGGTCACCGCACCCTTTGAGACCAGCGTGGCGCGCATTGTGGCGCGGGACGGCATTTCGCCGGAGATGGCTGCCCGCCGCCTGAATGCCCAGACCCCGGAACAAACCCTGACCGCACAGGCAGACTACACCCTGCACAACGACGCCGGGCTGGAGGCGCTGCAAGCCGCAGCCGCCCGCCTGTGTGAGCGGCTGCAGGCAGAAGGGGGCGTGACGGCAGCGCTTTGAACGAACAAAATTATGAAAAAGCCTACGACCCCATCGCCGCCCGGGAGCGCCGCGCGGCGCGGGAAAAACAGCGACTTCGTAAACAGCAGCGCCGCCGTCAGCTGGTGCTGCGGCTGGCTGCGTTGTGCTTGGCTGTGGTGCTTACGGTGTGTGCCGTGCCGCCCCTGTGCAACCGGGCAGAGCAGCTTTTGTACCCCCGCAAGTACGAGCAGCTGGTGGAAAAATGGGCAGCAGCCTATGAGTTGGATCCGCTGCTGGTCTACGCCTTTATCCGCACCGAAAGCGGCTTTGACCCGCAGGCTACCTCCAGTGTGGATGCCCGGGGCTTGATGCAGATGACTGAGGAGACCTTTCTCTGGATGCGCAGCAAAATTGCCCCGGAGGAACCGCTGACCTTTGCCGACCTGTACGACCCCGATACCGCCATCCGCTTTGGGTGCTACTACCTGCACTTGTGTATGGTGCGCTACAAAGGGGATGTATCCACGGCAGCAGCGGCTTACCACAGCGGCTGGGGCACGGTGGATCAGCTGCTGCAAATAGAGGAGCACTCCGCAGACGGGGAAACGCTGCAGGGCTTCCCTTATAACCAGATGCACCACTACGTCAACAAGATCACCGCCTGCTACCAGACCTATCAGCGTCTGTACGCAGGTCAATGATAAAAAGTTAAGGAGCGAAAAATCATGAGTGAGAAACTTACTGCAAAAGAGTACGCTGAAAAGCTGCTCTACACCCCCGAATACGCTGCTGACAAGCAGGCAGACGTAAAGGAAAAGGCTGCTGCCTTTGCCGAGGGCTACAAGAAATTTATGGACAGCGCCAAGACCGAGCGCGAGGCTGCCGTTGTCAGCGAGCAGATGCTGCTGGCTGCCGGCTACAAGGCTTTTGAGCCCAAAAAGGCCTACGCCCCCGGCGAGAAGGTCTACTTCATTCAGGAGAACAAGGCTGTTGTGGCGGCTACCATCGGCCAGAAGCCCTATGAAGAGGGCTTCCGTCTGGTCATCGCCCACATCGACTGCCCCCGTCTGGACCTGCGTCCCAACCCCCTGTATGAGTCTGACCACATGAGCTACTTCCGCACCCACTACTACGGCGGTATACGCAAGTACCAGTGGGCTACCATCCCGCTGGCCATCCACGGCGTGTTTACCCGCGCCGACGGCTCCAGCGTCAACTTTGCCATCGGTGAGGACGAAAACGATCCCGTGTTCTGCATCACCGACCTGCTGCCCCATCTGGGTGCTGAGCAGAACGAGCGCAAGCTCAGCGAGGGCATCAAGGGCGAGGAGCTGAACGTGCTCATCGGCTCTGACACTGTGGAGGAAGAGGACATCAAGGAGGCTGTCAAGCTGAACACCCTCATCCTGCTGAACCAGAAGTACGGCATCACCGAGCGCGACTTCACCCGCGCCGAGATCGAGGTGGTGCCCGCTGCCAAGGCACGCGACGTGGGCTTTGACCGCTCCATGATCGGTGCCTACGGCCACGATGACCGCGTGGATGCTTACCCCGCACTGCTGGCCGAGATCGAAACCAAGGACCCCGTGCACACCACCATCTGCGTGCTGACCGATAAGGAAGAGATCGGCTCTGACGGCGTGACCGGTATGCAGAGTATGTATGTGTTCCACTTTATGCAGCTGCTCTGCCGTGCTGCCGGTCAGGACGACATTCTCGCCTTCCGCAACAGCGTGTGCCTGTCTGCGGACGTGACCGCTGCCTACGACCCCTCTTGGGCAAGCGCCTTTGAGAAGCAGAACGGCACCTACGCCGGCCGCGGCATTGCCATCTTCAAGTACACCGGCAGCCGCGGCAAGAGCTCTGCCAGCGACGCCAACGCCGAGCTGCTGGGCGACATCACCCGGATGCTGGATGCCAACAACGTGGCATGGCAGATCGGCGAGATGGGCCGTCTGGATCTGGGCGGCGGCGGCACCATTGCCAAGTATGTGGCAAACCGCGGCATCAAGGTGCTGGATATGGGTGTGCCTGTGCTGTCCATGCACTCTCCCTTCGAGGTCATCCATAAGACCGACCTGTACATGGCTTACCGCACCTTCTCTGTGTTCTGCCAGTCTGCGGACTGATCCCCCGCGCTGACGGATATTTTGCATTGAAAAACCGAGCTGCCTGCACATTTTTGTGCGGCGGCTCGGTTTTTTGCGCAAAACTCTTGACCTTCAACCGGCTTTAAGGTGTAATGTAAGGGCGGAGGTGAAGCAAATGAACATCAAACAGGCTTCCGAACAAAGCGGCGTGTCCGCCCCGAACATCCGCTTTTACGAAAAAGAAGGGCTTCTCACACCGGCACGCAGGCAGGGCAATGACTACCGCGATTACACCGCCGGGAACGTCCGCACGCTTAAACTTATCCGTATGCTGCGGATGCTGGATGTGCCGCTGCCTACCATCAAGGCGGTACTGCGCGGGGAACAGCCCCTGCAACAGGCGCTGCAAGCCCAGCAGACCGTGCTGGAGCAGCAGGCGGCGCAGCTGGCGGCAGCCATGCAGTTTTGCGCCGACCTTGCCCGGCAGGCTCCGCAGACGGACACGCTGGACGTGGACGCCTGTCTGACCCGTATGGAAAGCCCCGCCCCGCAGCAGGGGTTCTTCTCTGGCTGGCTGCAGGATTACTGCACGCTGGCGCAGGTGCAGCACCAGAAGCACTTTTTCTTTATTCCGCAGGGCAGCATCAACACCCCGCAGGAGTTTACGGCGGCTTTGCAGGCCTATGCAGAGGAAAAGGAGATGCAGTTCACCCTGACCAAAGAGGGGATGTACCCGGAGTTTTTGCTGGACGGCATCGCGTATAAGGCCTACCGCAACCCGGGCAAGTACCGGGACGAGATCTGCTGCGATGCCGTGCATCCCGAGCAGCTGAACACCGGACTGCCGCCCCAGCGGGAGAAGCTGATGCATATCCTGCGCATCGCTGTGCCGCCGGTATGTACCTTTGCCGCCATTCTGGCGGCGGGATGGCTTGTCACCGGCGGTGCAGGCTGGCTCTGGCTGGCGGTGCTGGCCTCTGCCGGGGTGCTGCTGGGACGCTGCTTTGAAAAATGGCTGTAAGGTGTACTACCCCAGCGGCAGCGCCTCGGCTACGGTCAAAAAAGTATAGCCGTTATCCGTATACCACTGGATGATATCCGGCAGCGCCTCGGCGGTGGTGCGGGTGGTGGCAGAATCGTGCATCAGCACCACGCAATGGGTCTGCTCGCCGGTCTCCCGCACCACATTGCGGTAGATGGTATCCGCACTGGGGTGCCCGCCCACGGCGTCCTCGGCGCAGACGTTCCAGTCCACCCACTGCCAGCCGCGCTGCTCTACCTCGGTTTTTAGCTGTTGCATCAGCCCCTTGCCGCCGTAGCGGCGGCTCACGGTGTTGGTGCTGCCGCCGGGAAAGCGCAGGTACCGGATGCTCTCAGCGTCCACATAGGGCGCAATGCGCTGTTTCAGCAGGGCAATGTCCTTCCAGTAGGCGGCGCTGCTGCGGTAGATGTCGCTGTATTCGTGGGAGGCAGAGTGCAGCGCGATCTGGTGCCCGGCGGCAGCAGCCTGTGTGAGCAGGGGCAGATATTTCTCATTGTAGCCGGTGGCCACCACAAAAAAGGTGCCGTGCACCCCGGCGGCATCCAGCGCCGCCAGCACCTCCGGGGTGGTCTTGCTGGGGCCGTCGTCAAAGGTCAGGCAGACCCATTTTTCCGGCAGGGAAGGAGTGGCGGGCGTACCGGCATCGGATGCAGCCACCGCCGGCGCGGCAGGGGAAAAGGGCGAAAAGTCCGGTGCGACAGTCAGCTCGTTCAGCTTGCAGCCCACCGGTGCGCGTGCCGGTACCAGCCACCCCGCCGCAAACGCTGCCAGCGCAGCCGCCAGCAGCCCGCCCCATAGCCCGATGCGCCCACCGGTGCGCCGCACAAATTGCTTCATATACAAACCCCTCCTTTGCTCTGGGCGCAGCGCCGCAGGCACACTTTCCGCGTACAAATGACCTGTGCAATTGCCTGCAAGGCTGCTTTTGCGCGCGCTGCGCTGCTATTATAGATATGAAGCATAAAAAAACTTATGAGAAACAAAGAAACCACTTGACGAATGGCCGGAAATATGTTACTATATCCAAGCAGTCCGCACCAACGGTTTTCTACCTCAAAAACCGGAGAACTGTATAACAGGTATGCGAGGGTGGCGGAACTGGCAGACGCGCACGTTTGAGGTGCGTGTGGTTTATCCTTGGGGGTTCGAGTCCCCTCCCTCGCACCAGAAGGCAAGTCGGTTTTTGACTTGCCTTTTTTCTATAAGCAGAAGTGGTGGAATGGCAGACACGCTGGTTTTAGGCACCAGTTCCTAGTGAGTGAGGGTTCAAGTCCCTTCTTCTGCATAACGTGAAAAACCGCATGAATACTGGAAAATCCGGTGTTCATGCGGTTTTTTGTATTTGCGGCTTGTCAAATACTATCGAATACTAACCGATATTTGCACTTACTTGCTATCCGAAAGTCTGCAAAAAGTCTGCAAGCTTTACAGGGCAACTCTGCGTGAATCGCCTTTGAAATGACACGAATCGCCCCATGGATGTGTTGACAGGCTTTTTTGCGGAATGGTATAATGTTATTAGGGATAGTGTCGGTTTATACGGGAGCTGACACGCGGCACTTGTGCACTTTTGCGGAACTTTGTGCACAGCGCTTTGGCATAAAGCCTTTGGAAGAACGTATTGTGAAGGGGTTTGGCTGCGGGGCAGTCGGGGGGAATTGACCTTATGAAGAACAAACGAAAAAATATACTGCTCATAGCAGGGATGCTGCTGGCGCTGCTGGTTGGCATCCTTGCTTACAGTGCCTATACCCAGAAGCAGATCTATCAGGAAAGCACGGCAAACCTGCTTTCCACCTATGGGCAGTCTGCCAAGACCTTTACCATGTTTGCGCAGCGCAACTGGAACATCCTGAACGACTGGGACAGCTACCTGGGCACCCTTGCGGAGCTGGGAGAGCAGGAGGGGCAGTGGCAGGAGTATATCGCCCAAAAGGCTACCTGGCAATACACGGATTTTTACCTGTTCAACGAGCAGTGCGAGTTCTGGACCACCGCCGGGCGGCAGGGCACAGCTATGTACATGAAGGAGGCTTTTGAAAAGCTGTATACCGAAAACAAGCCAGTGATCTCCAGCTATATCTCCAGTCAGGGCATCCGCAAGATTCTGTTTGCCATCCCAATGGAGCAGCCGCTGCAGCTGGACGGCACTACCTATACGGCGCTGGTGGTCAGCTACGATAACGCCGTGCTGGAAAAGCTGCTGGGCAGCATGGTCTATGAGGGACAGAGCGATTGCTATATCGTGCGCTCAAACGGCGATGTGGTGCTTTCCACCGAGACAAAGACCGAGATCACCGAGCAGATGACCAACCTGTTTGACTACTTACAGCAGAACGCCAGCGTGGATCAGCCTTACTTTGACACCATGGTGCAGACCCTGCCGCAGGGCGGCGAGGGCTGTGTGCTGTTCACCATGAACGGGCAGAAATATTACCTGATCTATCAGCCGCTGGGCATTCTGGATTGGAGCATCATCGGCATCGTACCCACCGGGGTGGTGGATTCCGGGATGCGCAGGGTGCAAAACGCTACTATTTTAGTCATCGCACTGCTGGGGCTTCTGATCATGGCAGGCGTGGTAAAGATCCAGCGTGACGCGGAGCGCAACCGCCGTCGGGAGCTGGAGCGCCGCCGGGAAAAAAGCGATATGATGTTTGCGGGCATGGCACGCGTTGTGGAGCGTTTTGCAGTGTGCGATCTGGACCGCGACCGCTACCAGTACCACGAGCGGCGCGGAGAGCCGCTGTACCAACCGGAGGGCTCTTACCAGCAGATGCTGGAGCAAATATCGCGCAAGTATGTAGTTCTGACCGATAGCGAAAACGCCAAGATCCCCCAGATGCTGGCCCCGGAAAACCTGCGCAGGCTCATCAAAACGGACAACGACTCCCTCAAGCTGGAATATGCCGCCCGCGATAAAAGCGCATTTTTCATGATGACGGTCGTTCCCATGGCGTGGAAGGAAAATCGCCTGACCCGTGTGATGATGATCGTGCAGGATATGGGCAAGCAGCACCTGCTGCAAAGCCTTGCCAACACCGATGGCCTGACCGGTCTGCTGAACAAGCGCTACTTCGACCGGGTACTGACGGTGCTGGAGCAGCACAGCCAGCCTTTTGCGCTATTTTATATGGACTTGGATCGCTTCAAGCCGGTCAACGATACCTACGGCCATGATGTGGGCGATAAGCTGCTGAAGGGCGTTTCCCAGCGGCTGCAGGGCTGCATCCGAAGCCGGGACTACGCCTTCCGTCTGGGCGGCGACGAGTTCGCTCTGCTGCTGCTCGGCCCGATGGAGTCGGAGGCCTGCGCCAGCAAGATGAACCTGATCTGTGAGATGGTCGCTGTGCCCTACGAGATCGACGGCAATACCGTGAGCGTGGGTGCCAGCTGCGGCTACGCCCTGTACCCCGCCGAAAGCGTGGACGTGCAGCAGGTGCGCTATATCGCCGACCAGCGGATGTACGAGAATAAGCAGGCAAATCACGCCAGACAGGACGGCGCGGAAAGCATTTAAAATCGTCTTACATAAAGCAAGGCCGCAGCACGGTATTTTGTGCTGCGGCCTTGCCGTTATATTGGGTAGCTTGAGCGAGCGACAACCACCAGCTTTGCTGGTGGAATAAAAACGG
>ENA-OZKZ01000024-OZKZ01000024.1-human-gut-metagenome-genome-assembly--contig:-NODE-24-length-82829-cov-51.122273_pt1 | contig 82829 bp, 102 predicted proteins | sample MGYA00244828_ERZ653768 | MGnify/ENA primary metagenome ERZ653768 (study PRJEB26926, sample SAMN06165273) | human gut metagenome | biome: ENVO:00009003; feature: ENVO:2100002; material: ENVO:00002003...
GGTATTATGAATGATTTCACAAACCCATTCTGAGCTAAAGATACTAACCCCCTTAATACCCCATTTATACCTTTCAACATGAATTTCAAGGTTGGGGTTATAGCATCAGTGAATACAATCCCCAAGTGTTTCACCACAGTGATGAACTGGAGTATGTGTCCATATAGTGACTCCATTCTCATGTCCATGATTTCCTGTGATTTACCAGCGGAATTATTCAGGTCATTTATGAAACCTTTTAATTGGTCTCCATCACGTACTAGCAATGTAGCAGCCCGTTTACCACGAACTCCAAAAAGATTATCCAATATATTTTGTCCTGCAATGGTACCAGTACCCACTCTCTTCATAGCTGCTTGGAGTTTCTCAAACACAACTGGTAGTGAAAGCATTCTACCCTGTTTGTCCATGAAGTCCTCAGTAGATAATCCAAGTTGTTGTAACGCTTTTACCTGCCTACCAGTTGCTTGAGGTCCTAAAGCCCTAGCAAAATATCTCATGGCATTCTCCATAGCAACACCAGCCATAGAACCTTGAATACCAGCATTAGATAACAACATCAACCCAGCAGTTAATTCTTGCAGGGGTATATTTAACGAGTTGGCAGTAGAACCAGCGTACTTAATACCTTGGGCTAAGTCAGTCAAGTTCGTATTAGCCTTAACAGTGGCAACAGTAAGAATATCCCCAACTGAGGCAGCATGTTCTACCCCAAGCTGGAAAGTCTTCATTATGTTGGTCATGATATCGGCAGTACCTAACTTACCTTGCAAAGCTGAGTCAGTGGCTCCCGCTAAATTTACAGCAGCTGGAATAGAACCCATAATCTCGGCATACTTCATACCAGCCATACCCATATACTTCATAGCATCTGCAACTTGGTCAGAATGGAAAATCGTATTCTGTCCTAACTCCATTGCTAGCTTATCCATTCGAGCAAGCTCTGCATTGGTAGATTCTGTTACCGCTTGTACAGAAATAAGGGTATATTTGTATCTTGCTCCCGCTTCTATAACTCTACTCAAACCATACCAGGCTGAAGCCATGGCAACAGAAGTAAATCCTAGATTCCTGTAGAATTGTGATTGTGCTGAAGCCAAAGCAGCCAAGTTCTGTTTAAGGTATTGAGACTGTTGGTTAATACGAGTTGCGGGGCCTGAGAATTGGTCCCGCAACATAACCGCTAATCCTACTCCTAAAAGGGTGTTCGCAGCCATAATCTATTATTTTTTCAATTTATCTTGAAGCTCTTTATTCTTAGCTTCCATCTCATCTATCGCTTTGTTTAGTTTCTTTAAAAGGCTAACCCTCCTTTTTGATGGCATCCTTAAAAAGTCTTCAAAACTCCCCACGTTAACATGGTTGACGGATAGGAATAGAAAGTCATTCTCTATGTCAACCGTGGAGATAAAAAATCCTCCAACTGAATTAAGGGGATATCCAACTCTTCATCCGGGTTATAAGGGTTTATGATTTTAGTTGTGATGCTTGAATTACCATCATCAAAATCTGCCATAACCTTTCTCAAGAAAGCCATGTCCTTCGGTGTAAATTGTTTGAATGAAGTTACCGGTACATAACTCCCATTAAACTCTTGAGCCAATTCTCTACCCTTCAAAAGGGAGTTTGAGTTGATGTCATCTCCCAATTCCATCAAGTAATGTTCTAACCTACCATCTGGAATACGGAGTCTGAAATTCTTCCCTTCCATTTGGAAGTAAATAAAATTGTAGTCATGTACTTCTCCAGTTGCTGGAAAAGGTTTGATGTGTGACTCGTTATACCCTTCATCTTCTGGAGTAGCTGGGAAAGGCTTGGAGTAATCAAACAAATAATTGTTCAGATCTTCTTTGTAATGTACTGGTTCTGTTTTCTTATCCCATTGGTATTCGAATTCCATCTCAGCCCCCAATGAGAATACTCGAGATTGTATCAACAGATAATACTTATCTGACAACCTCATATCTATAATGTCCTGTAATTTGGGTTTACCCTTACCGAAAAGGTCTACCACTATATTACAGAGAAAAGCGTTTATGTGGTTACCAGCCTTGTTCAAACGAATGCTTGAGAGTAACTCTTCATCCTCTCCATTCTGCATTCTTATAGTGCAAGGTAATCCACTTGGTAATAAAAATTCTAATGTGTTTTCCATATCTCTTTAGTTTATATTGGGTAATAGTATAAGAACAAGTAAACCCAGGCTTAGGCCTGGGATACTTTAAACTATACCACCTGTACCGGAGGGAGAAGAGTAATAATCTACTGCGAACTCGATAGTTTCAATTACATTGTCAGAACTCATACGGTCAAGCTCCAACCCGTTAATCTTGCATGGCCAGATACCATCGACTATGTGTTTCTCAGTAGTGATACCCAACTCATCTACCAATTCAATGGTAGCCGAGTCTTTTGCAACATCGATTGGTAACCCAACTCCAAGCATAGCATTCTGGATAGAATGTATCCATACTCGGAGAGCGTTATCATTTGCGTTATTGGGTTTCAGCTTCTCGCAAACCAAGTTGGAGAAGTGTACCATACCTGGTGTTTTCACCGGAGAGTTTATCTCTCCATGTTCTACTACATCGAGTTCAATATCTGGAAGAGTTACTCTCTGGAACTCAAATTCATTTCCTTTTAAGGAAGCGAAAGAAATCCTCCATTGGAATTTCTTTCTAGGGTTACTAAAATTTGCCATATCGTTTTTATGCTATTTCGATTCCTACTTCACCATCACCCTGTACGAGCATGATGTTTAATGTTACCTCAATCATGGGTACAATCAACCAAAGTTTCAGGTAAGCTTTGTATTTACCCATTTGAACGTCGTTCTTCTGGTTCACGGTTAGTGTATCAAGAGAACTTGCATCCTGATCACCCATGTACTCATACTTCCAAAGAGCTCTCGTGGATGTTCTTGCCAGGTTATCCAAGAAAGGTCTAATCTGGTTCCACATGGCTTTGAAAGTTCCGGTATCACAAGGTTCTTTCAAGTAAGAACGGTATACCGGAATCATTGTATTCTTGATGTAGAATACCAAGAACATGGATGATACAAATGAAAGGGCTGAATTCATCTTCTGAGAAGTGTATGAAGAAGTCCACTCAATTGAACCATCACGGTAAACCATCGCATTGATACCATGGTTAGCCAAGATGTTCAACTCAGAAAGTCTGGCTGGAGTACCGAAATTCTGGACTACTCCCAATGCGTTGAGAACTGTAGCACTCTGTTTTGATGCAGGGTCAAACCAAGCTCCACGGTTGTTGTGAGTCCATACTGTCAAACCGATTGTATCTGCAATCTCATCCAACTCAATCTCCATATCGGATGCAGTGTCATAGTGACGAATACCGCCGGTTGAGATTTGAGCAAACTCAGAATCTCCTATGGCTTCATCCTTTGCAGTTGCAGCTTCTTCAGCTTTTCCAGGAACAGCCAAGACAGAACCATAGTAAACCATATCCTGTCTCAACGTTGCATAGGCAACACCTGATGTATGGATTGCATCTATTCTGGCACCAGGAACTGCAACAATCATTGAGTCCGATACAGTATCGAAGGCATGGAATCCATTGTCTGTACCATCTCCGATAAAGTCAGAGTCAGTTACGGGAGCTCCATCAGAACCACCAGCAAATACCGTGGTTGCAGGTACAACCTCTACCTTGGTAGCTCCGGTTAAAGTCGGTGCAGTTGCAGCTTTTCTGAAATTGAAGGTTGATGATAACTTGTTAAGGTTATTCAAGAACGTTTGTTTCTCCCATTCAAGGTTCGGATCAGGCATGGGTACTGCCGAGTATGACTCACTTCCGTCAGGATTTGAAGGCCAAGTCAACTTGATATCAAAAGCATTGGGATTACCATTTGTGGCAGCTTTCACTTCTACTTTGATACCATTGTAATCAGCACCTGGGTATTTGGGTTCTACCACAAAAATCTCAGATGCTGTAGGATCTGAATCAATTGTGATGTTGGCTTTAACTGAAATAGCAGTTGCCTTCTTGGGTTCTACTTCAGAAGCCGTTTCACTTTTTCCCGCTCTATGAGTTACGCGGTTTATTCTCAATCTTGCTCCATAGGCTAACATCCGTTGAACGTAGATATGGAACTTATCCAAACCCTTGGCATCAGATCCAAACATGCTCTTCGGAGCGGCACCACCATAGAGAGCCTCAAATTGATTCATTGTGGAAATAAGGATTGAAGGATCATTGATAGGTCCTCTTCTCGTAACTCCACTTACACAAACTATCCCTGTGGCAGGTACCGATGCCTGTTGGGTAAAGTCCTGTACGTTTACATTAACTACTGGAGTGTTCATCGTTAAACTTTTTTAGGTTTTATAGATTAAATTAAAGTATTGTCACTATTTCACTTGGAAATATAATTGTGTTTCGTTCACTTGTATAAGGTCCATGAAAAGGTTAACCTCAAGTAATGGAGATATCCCCTCTTCCTGAGCCCTTACTACAACTACATCCCAGGCATCTGGGATATTGTATCTGTATACATCTTCTTGTGCATCATTCTCAGCATTCGGGTATAAGTTTGAGGTTAATAACTCACAAAAGAAAGTGGGTAGCTCATCTGGTAACTCTATACCGTCATATACCATCTTCGTTATTTTGTGATACCCTCTCCTTGGAATTGCCTTAGCCAGAATAGCATTTAGAACTCGTCCCTGGTTGATATTGTTATAAACAAGGTGAATCTGCATGATATAGTTTACTGGCTGAGGTGGTAACTCGTACCTCGTGAATTTACCATCTGTACCCAATGTGTACTGTGTTCTTCCCCATTGTCCAAACTCGCCAGGTATACATTGTACTGTTCTCACTACCATACGAGCGAACTTCTTCTCACCCATCTCAACTGGAGCCAGGTTATTCAACACATCAATACAGAACCCCTTCTCATCAGCTACCTTTCTTTGAGCTGCTTTGTAGGCTTCATACCCAGAAGTGGTTCTAGAGAATTTAGTGATATCAGGCATGTATCCATAGTGGACAGCTTCTAGCCTTAAATTCTCAACTAAAGTTCTCTCTATTAATGTTTGAGTAATTGATAAACTAGTTTCGTTCATTGGGATGCTTATTTTTTAAATACTCGAATTCTCTGAGATATTGACCTACTTATAAAGTTAGCAAGTCCTACATTACCACCGAGTTTCTCGTACGTTCTACTAAAAAATGGTCTAGCTGGCGACCTACCAGTTCCACCCTCCAAAAATCTTACATATTCATCCACTGTAACCTGGTTAGCATATATCTCAGATATCATACTACTAGGTGGTATTATATCACGTGGAGTGTTCTTCCTAATACCCACTGAAACTAACCCATATTTACCAGAATCCCTAAACTTCTGAACTGACCTGTAAAAGTTACCCATCATGTAACCAGCATGATCAGCCTTGTCATCTGTGATATAAGTTCTCTTCTTAGCTGCATATAGAGAAGAGTTCTCCACTATACCAATCTCAGCCCCCCCAGTTCTTATGTAATGTCTTAACCTAGTATAATACCTATCTGCGAATGAGGATTGGGCTTCTCTAACTACTTGTTCTATCTCAGGACCCATGTTCATAAAACTATCAAGGGTATTGAGATCCCCCAATACCCTAATTTCTAGGTTTCCAAAACCTAAGTTCCTATTTGATATTTTCCTATAATTAGGATTATCCCTTATGGTTGCCATCAGATTTCTGTGTTTTCTTTTTCAGCTCTCTTCAAAATCAACCTGTAAAGTAAGGGATTATCACCAGCCTGTGCAACTGGTTTATCTCCTGATGGTCTATACTTGATACCATCAAGGTAGAAGAAATCCCTTACGGAGTCCATGTCCATAGATAAGTCCTCTTCACTACCACCACGTGTAAACCCTAGATCTTTCAGATACTTAAGGTTTATATAAACCACTACGTGTTCCTCGTCAAAAGTACCAGTAGTGGTTTCTGTATTCAAAGGCCAGTTCTTTATGGTATCATACATCACCAACACTTTAATGGTTCTAATCTCCCACTTAGAGTTGTCATCTGTATTCTCCCCAAACTGGTTCATTGAAAACAAGTAGTGGTGCCAAGTCAACACGTTCCTGAAAGCATCATGTCTGAAACGGTTGATGATTGACTTATACCTGTTCCAATTATTAATACCTACGTAAGCCATGGAATCTCCTCCTATTTCCGGTGAACTTCTGGACTCTAGGTCCAGATACTCTGAATCGTTTATTATACAAGCTTCTATTATCATTACAGTATGGTACCTTAATTCCTATGCGACTTGCAAGAGAACAAATACCTGCAAAAAGTACGTCCATCACTGAACCATTCTCACCCTGTGAAGACAACAAATCTTTTAATGCAGTAGAGGTAGAATAAAACTCAACCTTAGTCGGGCCAGTTGTAATACTCTTGATATTTCCCCCGTCAGGTGCAGATTCAGGGTCTACCTCTGTAGATTGATCCTTGGAATTGTTTCCCCCACCAATGAAAGCTATGAATGAACCCATAGCTGCCATTTGGAAAGCGTCGTAAACTACTAACTTCGCGACTAATGAATTACACATATCCTCGAAGTTCTCGCAACGTAACTCTTTAGGGATTGATTCAAACCCGGGATTCATAAACAACTCCCAATATTTCTTCTTACCTTGAACCCATTTTGTATCAAGGGTTAAGTTACTCGGTAACTCAAGGTCTATGTATTCATTAACTGTCATAGGTCAACTTCTATCCAAACTTGTTCTTTTCTATCTAAAGCTTCCTTAATCATCTCGTTCAGCTTATCTGAAGCCTTCCGAGAATTAAGAAGCTTCCCTTTCTCTTTGTTTTCTCCAACTAAGATACAACCTAATGTATCCTTAGCTGTGTTACCAGGGTGAATCATTATCCCTGTGAACTGGGGTACATTCTCCAAGTAGGGCATTACCCTTTTGAATTTAGAGGACATAGCCATAACTACTTTGTATTTCCCAGCCGGAATAGCTGTCTCACCATAAATCTTCTTCTCCGAGTTTAAATCTCTCACTTTATCTTCCAACGTGTCGGAGAATTTTGTACCATCAACCATCAGAACTCCAATGGTATAGGTCTCTTTCTTGTATAATCTTTTAACTTCTAGCAGCATTTTTGTATATGTTATCTATGAATTCACTTCTAAATTGCTTGTAGAGTATCTCTATGTTATTTTTAGCAACACGATATTGATACCCATCTTCACAATATATTTGTTTTAACATTGTGTCCTTCAATCTCTCTTTCCACTCAGTTGGGATAAAGAAGCTCAATGGAGATCCTTTGAACTTGAAACTAAGTGCTCTTTCCCTATCATAGGATATCACGTTAGATGATAGCATCTCCACTTTCTTCTCCACGTTCTCCCTGTTATCAATATGATTGTCCCTTATAATTTGCTCAAGGTAGTTTATCACTCTAAGTTGACTCTTCGCAAAGAACATATCTGAAAGGTCATCTACCTGTCTGGAAGATATCTCATCAGATACCCCTTCTACTAGAGTCTTCAGTAGTTGAGTATGACTTTGTAATAAGTTCCCTTGGTCTATGAGAGTATTTCTAAGTTCTACCATCTGACCTAAATACTCCCTGTTAAAAGAGTCAGATTTCCTATTATCCCTTATCATGTTCAGGAACATTACTATGAACCCGATAAACAGAATTGCCATGGCAACTACCATGGCTGATTGTTCACTAATAAGGTTTGACATTTTATTGACAGCATCTACTGCTGATGTTATATCTCCAGGCGATGTTTGTAGTATCATATTTTTAAGGTTATGAAAAGTAGGGAGAGGAGAGATAAACCAGGCTAAACCCCTCCCTATTGACAATGATTAAAGAACTCATCTATTACAAATAAAGTCTCGACTAAGATGTTATGCTGATATTATAATCTTTCACAGACCCTGTATCTATAAGTGGTAATCTTATCCTCAAAATCCCCTTAGTAATATTAGGAATAGTAGCCTTAGTAAATGGGATAAATGTCCCTGACCCGTCTACATTAAAGGCTATGGTTGAAAGTATATTTGTTAAAGGCACTGGTGTATTAGCCACAAGTAATTCTATACGATATTTATCACGATTGTATATACCCTCAACCATACTGTTACAATTCACGATATCGACAGAATATGACCTACTTAAATATATCCCTCTTGGTAACCCATTTGCACCTGATTTAGATATATTCAACAGAGTCCCAGTGGTGGAAGCAGTTCTGGGTTGTGCTGGTACCATGTTGGGTTTTACACTATCGTTTGTAGTACCTGTACCCCCTGTACATACATATGAACTTTTCTTCATCAAATCTGCAATATATGGGCTTTTTGTAGTACTTGGTAACATATTACCCATGTACATAAGAAATAGTTGATCCCTGAGTATATCACTGATAGTGTAGTCCCAATAAGCAAAATCCTGTATATACCCATTCCACCAGTCATAGGGTTGAATTGTAGTTTGGAAACATCTACCAAGCCAAATATTCCCATCCCAATTTCTAGCTCTATCAGAATAACTAATGGGTCCTGCATGTGGGTATTCACTTGGAGTTATAAGACCATTAAGTACACCATTCAAATAAAATTCTACTGTTCTATTAGTCCCACTAAACCTCACTAAATAGTGATTCCACCCATTCTGAATAAAGGTACCTTTAGTTCCACTACAATACTGGTTTCCCCTACCGTTATAAAATTGAAAACTTAAGGGGTCATCTGATAGTGGTACTTTTGACCTCTGTCCTATGGCATATCCTAACCCAAGTGAAGGGTCACCTGCGATTACTCCTCCAAGTACACCATCTCTTGTAGTATAATTTTTACCCATAGAAAAAACACAAACTGATATAGTAAAATCCTTACCTTTTGTAATTGGGTCTAATTTTAGAGCAGCACCCCCAGATATCAAATCCCAACATTTAGAGTGGTTAAATCCAGCTGTATAGGATTCTAATGTACCAACCATACCAATAGGGTTGTGGTTATTACCAGAATAATCTAAGGCATCACCATTTAATGGCATAAATATGGTGGGTCCATAGCCTAAGATAGGGCTATTGAAATCTGGCCAAACTTTCTCCCCATTTAGCCAAGCCTCTTTCACACTCTTACCACCCAAATACATAGATTTTATACTTTTACCACCTAATTTTATAGTCATAATCCTGTAATTTAAGATTCAAGTATAATATATAGTACACCTGCAGCCCCACCATCTGCTGTTGCTACCTGTATATCATTTACTCTTAGAGTAGAGGTTGATCTAACATACTTATTATCATTCTCCAACTGACTCACTTTTGTAGGAACTGTTGGGATAGTGGGTTTATTAGTTAAATCATTATAACTTCCAGAAGTAGCTACAGTAGCCAAGTTTGGAGTACCTGACAAATCACTATATTTACCTGATGTAGCTACAGTGGCGAATGTGGGTTTAGAACTTATCTCAGACCATGAATAAGCTGGCTTCTGAGCTTGCTTAGCCCAACTATAAACATCTGACGCAGGCATTGATGTTGGGAAGTCAGTGATTTGAGATTTAGTATGAGTGTGTGAAGCTGCTGCTGCACCGACATCAGAATAGGTCAAAGATATGTCAGCAGAAAGAGCTTTGCCATTTACTTTCCTTGTGTTGGGTACAGCATTCGAGATATAACCCAAAGATTGTACCCAATCCTCAGTAGCTACTACCTTAAAGGGTGTATATGTATTACTGTTATAAGGAGTTGTCCTATACCTTAATTTACCGGCAGTTGTAGTGTTAGTTTGGTCAATATATAACTGAGTAGCCCAGTGATCAACTCTACTGTTAATTTGTAACACAGTAGCGTAAGTAGTTGGACTACTACCACTTTGATCTAACACCTGTAATAAGGCATTAAATGTTTTATCTGGAGCAAGGGTATCTGTCCATAATACTCTCTCACTGAAAACTAATTTGTTACCTTTTACATACCCACCTGCCAATATGTTAGAGTTAGATTGTATAGCTCCTTTTGAGTATATACCTAATGTGGGTACTTTGTTATAATCTGCCCAATCATCTGATACCAATAAGTTCTTGACATTAATTGCTTTGGCACTCCTTAAACCAGCAGCTATACGACCAGTAGCAGGATGAGCATACCAACCAAAGTCTTCTGTTGCTCCAATTTGTAACCCCTCTCTTGCTTGTATTAATCCTGCAATAATACCAGATAAAGTACCACCAGTACCGTTGTAGAAACTGTATGAAGCTATGGCTGTTCCATCCTGAGTACCTAACCCATTTCTATAGTTAATGGATATGGATGTTTGAGTTTTATTAGCGAAATTAAACTCGTTACCATGAGCCATCAAGTTATTGTCACTTGCTCTAATAGCGAAATCTACATCTCGAGTTAACTCAGATACCTTACTTGGAATCGCTACTGAAACAGCTGCAGAACCATTATAGGTTTTTGATTGGTATCCCGTAAATGTTAGAGCGTAAGGATTTGGTAAACTTCCAGGTATAGAGGGAGTCGTTGGCTTATTGTTTAGGTCATTGTAATCCCCTGATGTAGCTACAGTGGCGAATGTGGGTTTCCCAGATAACGTTGCCCATGTAGGATAAGCCGGTAAGTTTCCCTCATGGTAAAATTCTTTACCCGTAGAATTTTGTATGGATGAAGCTCTGAATATAATTTTGGCTAAGGACCACTTTGACGTATTACCAATATTGAGGTTATTACTTGAGTCCATCCATAAAAACTCTCTAACATTACCAGAGGTATCTTTTACAGCATAACCTTGATTATTAGATACCACTGGTCTACCTGCAGTATCAAACCCAAAATAACCTTTCCCAGCCAATGGGTAGTATAAGCCATCAGCTGTAGTTTTCTCTAATGGGTTGGCTAAGTTATAACCATCCCAAACCTTGTAGTTACTTGACCCTCTTACATGTATAATGTCCTCAGCTGTACTCCTCAAGTGAAGTGGGAAATTTATAGTACCTACACCCACTCTTGTATTATTTCCAGAAGCTATAGTTCCCAATATAGTATAAGCCACAGTACCAGGAACATCATACCCTACAATCCCTTTATCTACAGGAAATGATACGTTCCCAGTCATTTTACCTCCTGCCAATGGGAGGTATTTTGCCAAGTCTGTTGTTTGTACAGGATTGGGAAGGTTGGAGGCATCCCATATCTTGTAATTAGTACCAGCCCTATTGTGCATAATATCTGTATTCCCAGACCTAATGTAGGTAGTACCCCCAGTTTTACCAATATGTAACTCATTTGGTTTATTTAAGATAATACCATCTCCAGCCCTTTGCATGAGATTCCAAGTTTGTGGAACATACAGATTCCCAGTCATGGTATGGCCAACTCCACCTGATCTTGGGATATAATCTGTTCTGATGGCAGTTAAATCATTCAGAATGTTATCAATGATATCTGGGTTATTTTTCAAGGCTTCTGCCAACTCTTCGAGAGTATCCAACACATCTGGAGCATCTCCAATTAAATCTTGTATTTTCTGAAGTACGAAATCCTCAGTGGCTTTAGCATCCCATGTATCTTTATCCTGTTTTGTCACGTGAACGTTAGCATTTGCTATATGGGTAAGTATAGGTTGTATCCTACTCAACTCTGACTGAGTGACAACGTTTAAACTCGGGTCATTAATTGGTTCTACTGAGATACAGAGCTTGTCTACCTTATTCACTGACCAGTTAGCTGGTTTTGTTGTAGAAGTTCCAACCACATCAACATCAGGCATTTTAGCTGATGGTGTGAACGTTATCTCAATAGTTAGGAAATTATTACTACTCGGGTCAAGAGTGGTAGATGTTATATCTATCTCATCACTTATCACTCCATTGATATCAGCTGCAGCCAAGGTTGTTTCTCCTATTACTGCACCAGTTTTACCATTCTTAATTTGGATTTTTACAGAAGCCTGTTCATTCGCTAGTGTATTAAAATCCATCGAGTAATATAATTTGTTAGTTAGCTTAATTCTATTAACTAGATCTCCAGTTAATATCACTGTCCCCTTGATTGAGTTTGTTGTCCCAGTCATCTGAGAACTCTGGTTGAGGAGTAAAGCGTTATTATCCCCACCACAAGCAAAGGTTAAACCAACTCCGTAATTCCAATAAGGTGTCAAGGGTCTACCTGTTCCAGTACTACCTTGTACATACGTTGCATATATGGGGTTACTGGTGTCAAGGATAGAGTAGTTGAATCCCTCTTTAGCCAAATCAAGGATTTGTTGTATCTGCTCGTAAATCAAAACCTCACCGGGTTTGTCACCAGTGTTGGATGAATTCAATTTTCCACTCTCGTTATACTTCGCTATTTTACCAGCAGTGGGAGTGGCAGTAGCTTCACTAACATCTTTGAAATGTTCTTTAGGGTATAACCCATTCACTGAAGAAGTGGCAAGTGGTATCTCGAACCCATTACCAGCAGTGTTTGTGATTATGGCTTTCTTACCAGCTTCATTATACGTGTAATTGAGGTTTACCCACCACATAGTTTTACCGATGACTCTCCATTGAGAACCATCTTTCATGGCTACATCACATGATTCAAATTCTTGTGATGTTATGGCATCAGTAATAGTAGTGTTTGGTGTAGCTAATTTAGAAACGTAAAAGAAAGCCCCATCCTTATGTTCATTTATATTCGGTATCTGAGCTGAGTTGGAGGCTTCTCCGATAAAGTGAGCCACTTTACCTATATCCCCAATCGCTGAATCTACCAAATCAAGGACAGCCTTCTGAATAGTTGCTCTGTAATATTTACCATCTGTACCCAATACAAGTATCTGGTCATTGGCAACTACAGAGTTTTTACTTCCTTGTCTACCTATGATAGTATCAATATAGGCTTTCACTATCTTATTAGAGATAGCTTTTGCAGAAGTATCTGACATGGTTTGGTCCACTATCTCTGGGTGGGCGTTGGGATCAACCAAGTGTTCTTGAAACTCTTGAGATAATTTCTCTCCAGTTGTACCAAGGTCATTGATTTGGTTCTGAAGGTCTTTGTCTTTGTCTTGCAACCTGGTGAACTCAGCATCATGTTTCGCTTCCAGGTCACCAAGAGCCTGTTGAGTAGCGTTTGATACTGGTTTATCCAAGTCAGAGGTGTTATCTACATTACCAAGACCCACATCAGCCTTAGTAAGGTTAATATCTTTATCTAACGTGTAACCGTTAATTTTTCTCGTGATAGGAACATATTTCAGTAACTCCTTGTATACCTGGTCTCCAGTTACAAAACCTTGTGAGTCCTGTACTACTAAACCACTGAAAAACTCCTTGATTTGATTCGGGGTCATTATCTCGGGTTCTTCGAGCTTACCCTGAACCATAAGTTGCTCATTCCCAGTTAGTGGCATCCCAATTAAAGGGAAACTATCTGGAAATACTACATAGTCTCTTCTACCAAGAGGTTCAGTAGCTTCTCTGCTACTTCTTAAGAAATAAGGAACGAATGGCTCATTGGAAGAAGGTTCTATGGGATATTTAGGATTATTCTTAAAATTACTCATGGCTTTAAGACTTTTTAAACGAAAAGACCGAGTTAACTACAAGAGCAACTCGGTCCAGTGACAACATATTGATAGTGTTTAATTTACTTTTCCTCTTCGGTCTCCTCTTCAGAGTTTTTCTCGAGTTGATAAGCGTAATCACGTTTCTCTTCAAATGACAGAGCCTTGAAAGATTTTTGTTCTTTCTTCTCCAACTCGTATGTTTCAAGGACGTAATTCGTAAGCTCCTCTTCTGTTTTAGCAAAAACATCCTCTTTACCGGTAGAAAGCAACTCCACTCTCGCATTCAGAATCGTATTCTCTTGAGTGAGCTTCTTTACAGCCTCAGCTGCTTCTGCCATACCTTTGGTAAGGTTTTCGATTTGTTCATTTGCGGTATTCAACTCCGCTAAAATTTGAGCAGCTTCTTCTTTCTCAACTTTTATACCGGTGGGAGCTTTTTGACCCATTTTCTCCATGTAAGCCTCTACCTCTTCCGGAGAAGCTATACGGATATGGCCATTACTGAGAGCAGTTACGAAGGTGTTATCCATCATAGCTCTATCAGGAAATTCTTTGATTTCACCTGGAACCAACTTAAACCTAAGGATAGGTGAGTAAAAGCTCAATGCTTTGGCCCCTAATCTAGCATATTGTTTTGCCATAATTATAATTTTATTGTCCGTACTCTATATTTTTACTAGAAACGAGTATGGGGAAGGTATTTTCCCTCCCCATTAACTCATTTTAGTTTTTCAGCTCAACAATTTGTTTGGTGTCAATATCGAAAGCTGGCGGGAAACCTGCAGTTGCAAAGTCTTTGGTCTTATCCAAGATAAGGACAGAGTCAGCCCAAAGTTTGGCGAATCCAACTTGCAGAGAAGCATAGAAGGCCTCAGTTTGGTTTGAAACGATTCTCTCAGATTCAACCTTCAATGGGAACCCGTTCAATTTCAAGAGAGCGGCTGCCTTATCAATCATCAAGATTTGGTCGTCATCCACTGCACCATGGATAAAGAAATCCAAATTCTGCGGAATCGGAGTTTTAATGTTTAAGTTTGCACGAGTCGTACCTGATTCACGTTGGCTGAACTCCGGTAAATCCAAGATGTCGATTGCCATATCTTCACCACCAATCAAGGTAGTCGGGATACGACCCAAACGAGACATCCGAACCAAAATCTTCAGCAAATCACGGTAAGTAACTGTGTTCTGAGTTTTAACCCCGATAACCGGAGCAGCTTCAGAACCATCCTTCTGTTCTCCATTGATAGCACACTCGATAGCCAATCCGTCAACTACATGTCCAAGCAATACTCCGAAATCCTCCAAGAAGATAGAAACAAGGTTCAGAGAAGAATACATCTTAATCTCATCGGTTAAAGTAATACCACGACCAATTTTGAACATGGTATATTCTTTCTGACCGAAAGAAACAGCTCCTAACGGAATTGTCTCAGCCTCGTTCACTTTTCTCGGAGCAGCATCTGACATGTTGATGAAAGGTACTTTCATAACGGGACCAGACATTTGCTCTTCTCCCCGGATGATGTTCGGATAAATGGGTGCTCCACGATAACCTTTTCTCAAAGCTGCACGGAAAATCTCCGGTACAATCCAACGGATTTGGTCAACCTCTGCTTGGTTCAAAATCATGGATACAGTATCTTGGTTCGGGTTAATACCCATCTTGTACAGATAGGAATCCCATTCCATATTATATCTCAATTTCACGTAATCCTCAACAAGGACATCATTTGGTCTTTGGGGATCAAAACGCAAGGCATTCAACTCATCGAATACCGTTTTAACTTCCTGGCGGAGTTTGGTTCTCTCAGCCTTTTGTTCTGCTGTTAACTGAATCATTTTATTTTCGTATTATAAGTTTCACGTTTCTTTAGCCAACAGTTACACTGATAGGTGCATCCAATACAAGGATACGCATTTCAGGAGTGTTGTCGTTCTCACAAGGTTCCATAGCAATGGCTACCGCTTCACCAGTTTCTACCAACTTCGTTGCAACCAAGTGGGCATAGTGACCAAGAGCTGTTTCCGGGAATGTAGCCGGTACTCCGTCTTCTCTCGTTACAGTTACTGCATCACCAGCTTTGAAAGCTCCGGCTGATTCTGCATAAAGCATCACGTGTGAAATGAGGATTGATACCGTGGTAACTCCCCCTGCAACTGCTCCGTCCAAAAGGTTGATACCGATATATCTACCAGTTCCGTTATTCACGTATGATTTGATTGTACCTTCCGGCATCAGCATCACTGGTTCACCGGGAAGAATAGGTTTTGTCTGGGCTGTATTAACCACAAATTGGTTGGCCATTTTGTCCTGTTCTCTTTTGTAAATAGCGGTAAACGAAAGTCCACCGAATTGATCTCCGTACATAATATCGAATTTTTGATTGTTATTAATTTCCTGCAGTTAAATAAACTCGGGTCTAGAAGATTACTTATTCTCTCCCTTAAAGTCTCTCTGGTAGATGAAATGTTCACGGATCTCATCCAGAGTTTTCACCCCCTCGTTCTTTTTGTCTTTGTCTTCCTGGTTGTCATTTCCCTTGAATGAAGCCCGAGAAATATCATGGCCTCCGCAAGCTTGACATGTAAGCGGTGCATCTTTCTCAACTTGAGTCTGATACTGAGAAAGTAGAGCTTTTGCCTCCTTCACATCAGCCTTGTTGATAAGTGCAAGTATAGCTTCATCCTCTTCTTTACCTTCTTCCAAACTCAGTTTGTAGAAGTTTGTAGCCTCAGTTCTCAAGTTATTGAGATACTCTTCACCGGCATTGATGAATGACTCTTTCTCTTTCAAAGCTCTCAACTCGGTTAACTCAGTAACCATAGCGGAGAATGATTCCTGGATTTTGTCCCAACCAGTAATATCACCTAGCTTCAGAGAAGCGGGGTCTACCAGTTTGTCTTGATTAGCCTTGTATTGTTCAAGGTTAGTCTTAATGTTCTCAGCTGTCAAACCTGATAAACCAAGGGTTTGAGAAGCCAAATTAATGATCTCTTCTGGGGTCATAACTTTTTGATTATCCTGATTAATATTTAATTTGAACAAACCATTGAAGCTGTTCGTCTCCTCATTTAGAACAGACTTAAGATTCCTCCAATCTATATTGTAAGCAAAATTGGTCTGGTCTACTTTTACAGATTGTGATGATGCAAAGTTAGGTAACACGATTTTACCGTTCTCATCAAGTTTCTTCGCAAATGGGTCTGCACCATGAGATACCAGAGATAACTCCATGTAATACATAATCTCAGTGGCTATCTTACGAACCAATTGACCTTTCTCATCGTAAGTACCCATTTTCTCGTAGAACTCCCACTCTTTCTCAAACTGATGAGAAGGCTTCCACCTGTAGACTACAGTACATGAAACTGAGTGGATAGAAGGTGGGTCCATGTTAATACCCCTTGCAATGTTGGGGTGAGACTTAGCATCTATCTTCAAACGAGCGTTGATTCCAGCCGGGATAGTTTTATCTCCAACTTTGTAGGCTTCTTGCCATACATTATCAACTACTGCCCCAAGCTCGTTACCAACCTGCATATCATGGTTAGGATATACAGATTGACCAACCATCAAACCCATTGATTTCTTCAGTACCTCAACAGGGAACTCTATCAGGCCTCTACCAGATATAACCACTGTGTTTGATAGCATTCTGAATAATGGTTGGATAAATTCCCCATCTTTAGCTGTAAAGTCATCCTCTTTAGCTTCCGGGTAATAGGTATTAAATGTAGGTGGGTCATTCCAGAATCCGAAACTCGATTGGTCCTTCATGTTTTGACCCAACTCCTGTTTAAGTGGAAGTTGGGTCGGTATATTAGATGCAATCAGAGATCGAATTCCACAAAGTGTAACCTGCTCCTCGTAAAAATCTCTCATATCATTTCACTTTTAGTTGTGGTTTATTTTTCTCCCGAGTCCTCTTATCAGACTCATCTTTTTCTTTCTCTCTCGTTTGTTGAGCTCCATTCTCCTCAATGGGTGCTCTTGGTTCTTTTTGGGCTGGGGCATCATAACCTAACTCATCAGCAGCTTGCTCTTGAGATATAATACCCATCATGTATTTGTTAGATACATTCCTGATCTTGTATTCCTCTGCTTGCTCTGTTTTGAGTAAGTCTGTGATTGTAGAAGGATTAAACTCTACTCTCAAGGTTTTGAACTTGAATCCAGCCAACAATAGCTCATATTTATAACCAACCTCCAAGTCAGCTGCAACTATACTCTGGACAGCCCTTAGTTGAGATAACATCTTGGTAAAGATAATACTCAACCCTGTTTCCGTACCTCCATTGGTTTTTAACCCCATGAATGTTCCGGGATATTTGAGAGAGTTAGCTACCTTACGTTGAGCTTCTGAATATAGGTCTGCAACACCATTCATATCCTTGGTTGTGGAATGGAACTCGAAATTGTGGTCATCATTGTAACCAGTTACCACTCCATTAGATACTCCCTTCATAATCTCAGCTTGAGTTTTACGTAGGAAAGCATCTAACTTACCGAGGTATGCAGAATCACTCTCACCGTCTTCTTGAGTAGGTTTCTCAACTTTAACTTCAAGGAATCCAATAAGACCCATCAAAGTTAAGAGGTTGTCAACGTTCTCATCCATCCGGTATAACTTGGCTATAGTTCTCAATGCAGGTAACCAAGGTGGAATCCCATAAGGTACTTCTGAGAACCCATTTATAGCGAAGTACTTGTAGGTTCTCTGGTTCAGTTTCAGGTAAAAGTCTTTAGGAAGTGTTACTGGATTACCACCATTGGTACCCACTACATATTGGTACGGGAAATAACGTTGTTTTCTAGAATCATATACCCAACGTATATTCTCTGGAGCAACCATGATACATGATTTAACTCCTTTCAAATCGTTGTCAATCACCCACTCATTTGAGATACAACCAGTAAGATAGGCCTGTGCTATAAGTTTACTGACAAAGTTATCCATGTTAGCAACTCCATCAACCCAAGTTTTACTTTTCTCAGAGAGGTGATCTCTCATTCTCTTCACTTGGTCTGCAGGTACCTGTGGGTCGAATTTGATTTTGTGGCCAGTGTTAGTTAATAACACCAAGTCATTTAACGCTAAAGAAAGGTTATCATCCATGATAGCCAGTTTCCTTATCTGGGGTAATACCTTCAATAGTAGGTCTGATACGATTAGTTTTTTGCTCGGAGATAACTCATTCACAAAAAATTCATTACCAAGCCCAATATCTAAATATGTAGACCTCCCTGCTGGGAGAGATCTGGGATTGGTAGTTACATCCATTACAGAACCTCCTGCAAAGGCTTTGTTTTTAAGCTTTACCATATTAAATCGGATTTGTTACTAAGTTTTTCTTGCCTTTTCTGATATAATTAGTTATGGCTTTAGCCATTATGCAGTCATCTGTGTAAACCGCATCACCTTCATAGAGGTTATCATCGTTTGCCTTATCTTTACCCATGGCAACTGGCCTGTTCCTTGAGTCAAAGATAAACGTATAAGACTCATCTACAAAGAATTTGTCGATTATGCTAACGTTGTCAAAACGAATATCTTCCTCTAACTCATCTATAATAATTGGTCTAGTAGAGGTGGTTGTATACCATCCCGGAATATCTTCTGCTTCAGGCTTGCTTTTACCCTTCTTTTTCAAGAGTTTTTTAGCGTAGTATAGATTAGGATAGCCATGGTCCTGAATCTTAGATGTTACTGCCAAACCAATATCGTTTGATTCTGGTGCTATCAAAGCATTATTGAATCTTTTACCGGTGTGCATGAGTAGATTAGCATACTTAGAAGGATTTATTTTCCCCCTGAAATACGCTAACTCTTCCCCATGACGATTCATAACAGAAAATGCAGAATAGTCGTTGGCACGACCGATAGCAACGTCAGCACCGATGAAACATCTTTCACCGGGTTTAGCGAAACGTTTTATGTAGAGTCTACCGTTTTGTTCGATAGAAACGTAATCATCTGGATAAGGTAAGCATTCTTCTATCGCTCGTATGCAGTTCAAATCGAATACTGTAGCCCCAGAAGAAAGGAAGTCACCATCAATCTCCTGTGCAGTTCTTCTTGGTCCAAGAGATTTACTCATAGAGTTATACCACTCATCATCTCGTTCAGGGTGCATTTGCCAATACAACCTTATAGGATTGAAGTAACTATCCCCATTCTTGGCATCAACCCATTGTTTGTGGAAGAAATTTCCAATTCCCATTGGCGTGCTGTTCAAGATAGCCGATCCCCCAGTGTTGTGATTTACAAAGCCATCTGCTGATATATAGCTATGATCTCCCTCTACCTGTATATCATATATGGGTTCTATGGTTTTTTTAACTAATGTTAGTTTAGAAATATACACTCTACCACCCCTTTCTTCAAAAATCCTTTTTACAAACTTACTAGCTTGTAAATTATCTGGATATACCTCATTGGCTATTTCTTTGTATGAATACCCCTGTTTACGCATCTCTAGAATCTTACCTCTTTTAACCAAATCTGGTAACCTATCCCCAGATATGGGGTTTAAATATAATCCAAGATTCTCTTTATACGCTTTTTCTATATTCTCTTTCGGAGTAACATACCTAAGGTTAGTTATATAGTTATGGGATTTATCATTATCTATATGGTCCACTTGATACCCATTAGGTTTTTGTCCTAAAAACGCTTCTGCAACTAATACGTGTACATTTCTTTGAAATAATTTACTTTTCCCTTGGTTTTTACAATCACCAGTTTCTCTTTTTGTACCATCACTTAACCCAACCCTAAAATAACCAAATTTATTTTTCCTTTGAGCTACTTTAGTTAAGTTACCTTTCTTTTTTCTATATACATTACCCAAGTTAGATATATAAAAATCAGGGAAATCTTTTATGGGCTTTATCTCCTCTACTAGGGGTGGTTTAGTTATTGTGTTTACATCTCTAAAATCTTTTATTTTAGTATCAACCCCAACTATATTTAAATCTTCCTCAATTATCTCTCTTACTGTTTTCCACCCACTTGTTGTAAATAACCTATGTGCTGGAGTATATCCACCTATATTACCATGGGTATCTTCTACATACCAAGTTTCAAGATTACCCTTATTTTGAGTATGTGTAATTTTTCTCCAATTACCCTCATGTGTTAGAGTATAAACCTCTTCCGAAGAAATTTCTTTTACACCCCGTTCTTTAGGACATATACTTCCTAGTTCTATTACCTTAGTATATAACCTAAATTTCTCTTTCCCATTAATTTTACCTAATGAGACTTTTTTCTGGTAAAGTATTGGTGTAGAATAAATTGCGCAACTTAAAGTGGGGAATGCTGCTGCCCAAATCCTATCTGCCCATCTAACAATTGCAGCCTCGTCTATCACAAGTAAGGAAACTGCCTCTGAACGACCAGCTTCCTCTGTTGTTGGTACTGAAGTTATTGAGGACCCATTCACAAACTCAAGTACTGTAGCAGTACCAAAAGAATCTCCACGTGTTTGAGTTACAGGTGTTTTCAACCATTCAGGAAGGTTTTTGTACATGTACTTAATCCTTTTCAGAACTCGTTTAGCAACCATATCCTTGATTGAGATAATCTGGATGTTCTTGTTGTCGTTAAACATAGCCAACCATAAGCAAAACAGAGCGATAAGCTCAGTTAAACCTGCCTGACGAAATTTAAGGATTATGTTGAACCTGTAGTTTAGAAAATCCCAAAGAACTGCTCTCTGGTATTCGTAGAGGTTGAATTTCACTTTCCCCCTGACAGGATGGATGATATACACGAAATTTGCAAAGTAAAACGGATTTACCTTGCATTGACGATACATATCGAATTGTGCTCTATCTAGGGTTACTATCTTTTTCTCCATATCCTAAACTTTAACCCAATCTCTAATCTGGGTCGTTCATCGAATAATAGAACCTCAGAAGCTCTGAAGAACGCATACTTGTTGGATGAAAACTGAAAATCAAGCTGGTATTCTCCAAAAGGCTTTTCACGTAAAAAATCAAAACCAACCGAAAAATAGTGAGAAAGCCTTTGCTCCTGAGGTTTGTATTTTGTTTTCGAATATCCTAACCTTCCTTCTGCCCAATGATAATTGTAATCCTGGTAAAACAGGCTGTAATGTTCCGAGTAAACTGAACCATCAATCCCAAGTAGTGATAGGTTCAATGAATCTCTGAATAAACTCATCTCAACCAGCTTTGGGTTTTGGGGATAGAGTTTTAGGAAATTCTCTGAGGTTTGAATCTTTTCCTGAAGTCCCTCAATTACGAAACTGTAATGAAGGCTATCCTGGATAATTCTGAGTTCCAATTCCTTCAACCTGGATGAATCTGTTTGGTAAATCATCACTCTTTCTGGTTTCAGTGTATCTCTGATAACTTGAATCTCAGGGTAGGGTTTTGAAATGTAAACCGTATCTGTAACCACCTTGATATGTGGGTTCGGTTTCTCAGGTTTGTTTGACCTGAATCCGAGATAGAAGGTGAGAGATAAAATCCCAATGAGTGATATGACTTTGAGTGTTGTGTTCATCCAGTTGAATTTGTTTGTTTGAGTGAAATAGAACCTTAGAAGTTCATGGGTTGTTAAAATCTGTTAAATTCAGCTATTCGGATGGTCATTTCAATGAACAACGTATCTAACTTATTGGAAATTAAGGAGTTAAGTTCCTTTTTACGGACTTAATCTTTAGATTAAGTTTGTAAAAATTCTCTAATAGGTTATAGGATAGAGAATAAGCTCTAAAAATTAAACCCTAAATTAACCCCCTATAATCCCCCTAATAAAGGTCCCTTAATAAAAAGGGATTAGGATTCTGTAACTACTTGATATTCAATTTCTTATGTTCATAAATCCACTTAAGGGCCCATAACATCCATAACCCTACCTCATAGGGTGGACATTTTGTGGCAGTGGTTCTGCCTTTATTGATCCAATACCCAATGTCCTTGTTCATTCTGCCATAGTAGGCTACTATCCTAAAGTTATCTGGAATTCCCTGAATTCTGGCCAGTTCTCGTGGGCTCATCTGTATACCATCTGGATTGAATTGTCTGTTTGTTTTTCTAGCCACTTGCGGATATTCATTTGGAAGGTTTCTGTATACACCTGGTGCTGTTGTATACTTCCTATTTTTGGCTATAAACCTTTTCTGATTTGGGTCAGAGTCCCAGTATTTTTTGATTCTTTCTAAGGTCATTTTCTTACCAGCATAGATTGTTATTTTTGTGTTTATGTTTTCTGTCACATGACCAAACCTGTAATGGTAGTTTTTGATAGTCAAACCAGAGAGTAATTGTTTGGTAGTTTTTAGCTTATATTTTTTAGGTTTGGTTATATGTTTCCATATTAGCTTATGGTTGACCTTGAAGTCTTTACGTATCCCCATAACTATTAATCGAACTCTACCTACCTGAGAGTTTCCGAAGAATGTGACAGATGTCACTAGAAAGTGTAAATGGTAATCTTTCTTTAACCATCCAATTGACTTAATATAAGGCATAGCTTTTGGAAGATTTTCCATGAAAAAAATCTCTGGTTTTGATTCTCTTACTTGATTAAAAAATAGGTTGAATGAATCATTCTCTAACGGGTCAGAGAATTTCTTGGATCTAGTTAAAGCCATCATTGATGATGAACCGCAATCTGGGGCACCTATTATTACATTGGCTGGCACAACTTCTGATGGTTGTAGGTGAGAATATAACTTTTTCCTTTTACCAAAGTTAGCCCTCCATTGTAAGTTATTAGGTGTATAAAATACTGCTCTTGGTTCTATGTTGGCTGTTAAGTATTCTTTCATAGAGTATAGCCAAGAACCATTACCCCCACATACAGCTAAAATTTTGAATCTTTCCTGTTTCATGTTGTTAAGTTTTTATTTTGCAATAATTGGTATTGCCATTCGTGAAATTTGGACACGAAAGTTTTGAATCTAGAAGCTTTTTAACTCGTTAGAGTAATAAATTTACATTGGCCATAAAAGTATCAAACTAGATATCTCATTCTAACCTGGTTCTATTATCCTTAAAATTTAATCATTATGATATGGAAGAAGCAGAATTTAAGTTTTTAAAAACACGGCAACAGTTAGTTGATTTCTTCGAGAACCTCCCGAGAATGTTATACGTGAAACTGGGTAACAATAAAATGTTAACCCTCCATTCCTACAAGTTTGCCCGGTTAATCCTTTTCTCAATGGGTCAAGAGATGCACAGAGATGGGAAATTAGATTTGTTATCTATCACTAAATTAACTAGGATGTACTCAGATGATTTTCTCAGTGATAGGCAAAAAGGAGGTTATCAAATGAGTGATAACGAAATTGATTTCGCTGAAGAGTTGGTCTCTCTTTTCTCTTTAGAGATTCTGAAAGCAAGGGTTTCAGACCATAAAACAGAGATTATCCTATGTAATGAACAATACTTAGAAGTTTTATTCCAATGAGAAAGAGTAATGATATGAGGATGTATGAACCACATGTGAAGGTTTTACAGTACATCATAGAAAGGGATAGAGATATATATTGTGATTTCGTTCTACCAAAATGTACAGCTTATAGGTTGGAGAATCTGGAGAAGGTTGACTTCAGTATAACTGGTATAAGGGTTATAGATGAAGTTTATAACTGGGAAGATTACGTTGGTAGTGATGGAAAGGTACATATTTCAAGCCCACTCTACGTGGAAACTATTGGAGAATATAACAACTATTTACGGAAGATAAACAAATTAGACATGGTTAATTACGAGAAAGGGGATTTAAAACCCGTAATTTTTGAAGGAGCTAACAAGATTTTACAGGGAACAGACAAAGACACTGAACCCCTACATGTTTACAATAACCAAGATACTTCAGTATCATGCTGGAAGTTATCTGTAAGAGATATACTTAGGATGTTATTCAGACCTAAGCAAAGATTTATTTGGATGGGGATTAGATCAGGACCTTCTCAGCCACCAGTCTGGCTTACCACACGCTACCCATTCAAATAATAACTCATAATGTTTAGATTTTACCCTAGCCTGGTTGCATGGCTAGGGTTTTTCTTTGCAAGAACTAATTTAAAATAAACAAGTTATGGAAATTCCAAAGAACCTAAAATGGTATTATGACCAAGTAACAAACAACCTTGACCAATTAAAAGCGTTGAAGTTGAAAGAGAAACAGATAAGGAAAGAGAAAGTGGGAGTTGAAGTTAAGTGTTGTAAATGTGGTAAGTCAGTGAAACTGGTTTTCACAGTTGCTGAATGGGCAGCTTACCTATCTACTCAAAAGAAGTTGATTGAAGAGAAAGGGTTAGTGATGAGTAATGGAGATGTGGTAAGGATGTTCAGATACAAGAGTATGAGATTCCTGAAACACATCTATCTTGAGTGTTGTCAAGCTTGTCTTCAAGAAGAGGAAAGGATACAGGTAGATGGGTTGATGTCAGTTGAGAATAACATCAAACTAATTCTCGGAACCTATGAAAAGGGAGAAGAAAACGAAAGATCACCCCTTGCAAGTTTATTGTAAAAATTGCGGTAAGTTGGTTGTAGAGGTAGAAGCTGATTGGTACCAGTTTAATTGGTATTACGCTCCATTAGAGATAAGACCACCATTAAGAGAACTGTTTCCGGGAATTACTCACGAGCAGTTCTTGGGTTTGAAATACAGAAAATGTGAGCAATGCAGGAAACAAAAGAAACAAGGGATTTGCATTTAGTAAAACAGGATATTATATTTGCATTATAATTAAATAATAAAAATATGGTTATTAAGACTTTACTAAAATTGATTATCCTAATCCCCACTTTAAAAATCTTAAAATGTTGGTACAGGGGATTTAATATGTTTATTTGGGTTGGATGTGGTATCACATTTAGTTTTGCAAGGGTATCTGGAAATATGGATTTACTAGATAAAGGGTGGTATAAAACATTCACAGAGGTTTTGGGTTTCAGTTTATACATGGTACTCCATGTATTATGGATATTAGCTATCAGGGAATTAATCATTAAGTTATAATATGGAAAATATAAAAGACTAAGTAGGGATATAAAAGAAAAGATAATTAGGTCTTTACAAGAAACTGGGGTATTTATCAATATCCCCAAATTATTCTTTATAGTTGATACCCGAGTAAATGGTTGGAGAGAAACCCTTATAAAGAAAGGTGAAGAGGATGAACAAAAGGATTTTGAGAAAGATTTTGATAATATCCACTTTATATACATGGAGACATGGTGTAGTAATATAGAAAATGAAGATAAACCCATAGTTTTATGTTGTCTATACAATGCTTGGGATGAAGCTGTATTTGACACTTATGATGAGTTATTTGAATTTTTATTAGAAAAATAATATGGCAGAGTATGAAGAGAGAGTAAAAAGTATAGAGAAAAGGTTGAGAGATGGTGATAGAGTCATCTCTCACCAGAATAGGTTATACCAAGAGTTAGAAAGTGGTGACAGGTTAATGGCTAAAGATTTAATCATTAACGTTAATCCCTATGTTATCAACACTTTACTGGTTGATAAGGTTACACCCACTAACGCTTATGCAAGGGGGACCAAATACCCCACAACGTATGACCGAAAGAATTTTAGGCCCAGAAAAGAATATAGTGGGTTTAACAAGTATTACGTAGTAAGAAAGATAGAAGAATGAAAGAGTATTTAGAGTTATTAAAGAAAGTCCAGGTTTTAGGGACTTATAGAAAGCCGGCAAGAGAAGGGATGCCAGCTTCTAAGAATTTATTCGGTGAGATGATTGAAATTGATTTACGTGATGGGTTTCCATTATTAACTACTAAAAAGATGGCTTGGAATGCTATCAGGGTAGAGTTATTATGGTTCTTGAGAGGAATACCAAACCTAAGGTATTTATGGAGATATAATGTACATATCTGGGACCAAGATGCTTATCGGTTTTACAAAAGAAATTGTGAGACTTACATGAGAACTCCATTATCTTATGAAAGTTGGTTAGGGAGATTATGGGCTATGAGAAATGGTTCTTTCTGGGAAAGAAATCAGGGCTTTGACAAGATGACTTATATGGGAGCAGTTTATCCTGCTCAGTGGAGAGGTACATTTATTTTTGGTGGGTCTTCTCACACTGATCAAATCCTATATATGATTGAGAATATCCGAAACAATCCAACAAGTAGATACCATATAGTTGATGCTTGGAATCCAGTGGATATTAACCTAAATAAGAATACTCCTGTGTTAGCTTTACCGCCATGTCACATGAGTCACCAAATCTTGGTAGATGTGAAGAACAACGAGTTTGACATGCTCATGTACCAGAGAAGTGCAGATATTTTCTTGGGAGTTCCATTTAATATAGCTAGTTATGCTTTACTATGTAAGTTCTATAGCATGATGACTGGATATCAACCTAGGTATCTCAAAATGATTTTTGGAAGCATTGATTTATATGAAACTCATTTTGAACAAGCAAGAGTTCAATTAAACCGAGATCCTAAGCCACTACCAAAGTTAAAACTATTACCGAATGAGAATGGTGTTATGGATAGAGTGATGGAATTCAATATGAAGGCTAAAGAGTACTATGATAACCCTACTCATTCGAAGTTAGATGAAGTGATTAATACATTACAACCTTCAGACTTTGAGTTAGTAGGTTATGACCCATATCCCGCAATAAAAGGGAAACTAGATACTGGGTTAGGAATCTAATATAATATGTTATAGAGGCATTGTTATTTATACTGTATCTAAGTTTTGAATTTAAACAACAAAGGGGACCATCGAGATGACAGACCCCTTCTTTTTTGTGATTAAGATAATCTTTTCCACCAACCGAAAGTCTCATACTGTCTTTGTAAACTACATGGCTGATTCCAAGTTTCTTGAATCCAATAGGCTTGTCTTTCAAACCCCACTTTCCTATAAGCTTTGCTTATACCCTCTTTAATAATCCAATATAACCACTCTACCAGATAAATGATGTAATAAAGAGTGAAAGGTATGGTGGTTAGTGTTAATAACCACCACGACCTAACATTAAAAGCGAATAGAGTAAACAAGATTACTATACAAAGACCGAATCCCAATCCCATACAATCTTTATATTGTTGGACATGACACCATTCATGTTTTTGGGATTTTCCACTCAACGAAGAGTATTCAGTGATTATGAACCCAAAAAACATCATAGTAGCAAACCCATTTAAAAATGTAAGGGTTTTGGCCAACTTAGAATTATAGTAAATCTTCATGGTCCTTACTTTGTGGGTTTTATGTACTTGTCATATAACATCTTAGCCCACCAACCAATTACTACTCCTAACCCAAATGATACTAGGGCATTCACTGATACCCAGAAAGGAGCACATTTAACAAACACTAAAGCTACGATTACGATAGCTGCTACCGCAACCCAAAATAAAATTCTCTTTTTCATATCTCAAAAATTTATTAAGGTTATAGATTTATAAACCTAATTTACTCTTTAAATCATCATAGGAGATGACTTCTTCATAATTGGATTTTCCATACATACCTACCTCTATCCCAGTCTCTCCTAAATTAAGACTTAGGTTGTACTCATTGTAAATTGTAGTGCCCAGGGGGTCAATTATCGTGTAATGAAGGCGATTATCACCACTGATACCACTATGGTAAAATCTCACCTGATAAAATTTTATATAGGGGTTATCATCAACATGGTAGTTATTAAAAAAATAGGCATCATAATGGGGGAGAATACCCTCACTAATAACAATATTAGAGACCATAGTATATTCCCCATTATATAATAACATAATTCCCTTACCACTAAGCACATCACTATGAAAATCATGGTAGTCAACATTTGTGACACCCTCATTACTACTGCTCAATTCAATAAAGGTTATACTTGGTCCAACTTTTACTTGGTGATCACCATCACTAACTATAGTGCCGTCAGATCCCCTAGTTATGGTTGTGTAATGTACATCAATACCAACATTCTTATTATCCGACTTTAGGTTCGGATACAACCAAGTTATGATAAGTTTATTAATACTCTGTTGATACGGAATTATCCTCTTTACACTAGCTGGATAGTAATCATCTTCTGGGAAGTTATTACTAGGTTGGTACATTATTAATTTATTATTATACGAAGCATTAACAAGGTCATCCCATTTTGTAGGTGTATGAACAGATACTAATTCTAATTGACTACCACTTAAACCGGTATCTACGGGTTGACCTTCTCCATCATAGGTAAACCAATTACCATTCTCTCCCACGTGGGGGGCTAACCCATTTTTACCTTCGGCGACTACATTGGTATCTTCTATACCGACCATCCAGTGCTTCGTTTCTGGGTCGATGTGTGGTGTTACACCCGGTTGGCCTTTCACTATATTACCAATAGTGATTTGAGCAAACACTCTCTCGTTTGTTACAACTGGGAAGAGATTGAGCTCACCATTATATATTTCTAGCTTGCAAATCATACTTGATTATATTTTTCCAATTATTGCATATTTTACTTCTAGAATATTGGTAAAAACCCCAATGATTGAGGTCTCAACATTCTCAGCTTCGGATACAGTCACTTGCATCACTTGGATGTCGTAGACTCCCTCTAAATCCTTGGTTTGGTCTGGGGTGAAGTTAATCAAGAGCTTGTTCTCTTTCACTTTCATCTGACCATACTGTAAATCTGGGTAATCAGGGATTGGGTCTAATATTAATGGCATGGGGTTCTGGTAAATGGCAACTACATCAGATCCTTGAGCCACGACAACTCTCATCACTTTATCTTCTAGGGTTACAGGAGTGATACCGTCATCCTCGTACATCGCAAGGACTAATCCCACTGTCTCACCCGTGTAAATGGTGTGTTTTTGGTTACAACTGTTCATGTTCGTTAATATTTTAGTTTATATAATGATACATCAAGGTCTGGTTTGATACTACGGAACAAATTTGAGCTATAACCATGAAACCCGTGCACTTACTTCCCATTAATAGATATAAATAAAAATCAGAGATGAAGAAACTTTATATTTATAAATTCAAGGATGAATACGGTTACGTATATGTATGGATATCACCAAAAAAGTTACACCTTCTGAAAGATAGGGAGACTCTGGCACAACCAGATCTTTACGTGTCATTCACCATGAGTTTTATGAAATTTATTAACCTTACCAAGTTAAGGGTTCGAGTACCTCTCAATAGAATTACTCAAGTAGAGGTCACTAAAGAGATTTGGGAAACATTAAAACCTAAGAAGTATGAATATTAAAGCATTAATCCGGTACGTTGAGATTGACAACAACGGAAACCTCATATTCAGGAAAAAGCCCAAGTGTGAGTTTAACCAAATGAAGGTTATAGTTTTAACTGCAAGACACCCTCTCTTTGGGAGAACAGTACTGCAGTTGGAGAACGGGCAACTCATTTTCAAGTATAACGATGAAGCTTGGGCTTTCCTAAGTCAGATATCTAGTAAATACTTTGCAGTTAAAAGAGTATTAATTGTAGATATAACTATTATCTAGTTTCTCGTTACTCGAAGAGTATACCATCGTATAAGAACAGTTTTATCAAAGAGTGCAGGTATATGGATATACCGAACACACCAGGTTGGAATGACCATTTTGTAGAGTCATGGAAGGAATAACCAAGCCCATCAATTGGCAGAGCCCTGGCTAAGGCTAGGATAGATAACCAAATCAGGTTTAAGAATACCCTGTATTTAATCAATGCAGAAATCAAAACCTCTGCTGAGAAAGGTTACAAGGTATTAGACAAGACATTACCGGGTTATCAGGTAGATTACGTTGAAATTGACAGGTTAATGGATAACCTAAAGAAAAGGGGATTCAAGGTAGAATACGAGGTTGATGGTCCACCACACTGGAACCTAACCATATCTTGGGATAAACCCAATAATAAGAAGGTACAAACCAAAACCTGGGTTAACCTCATGATCCTACTAATCGCATTAACCCTTATATTTTACTTCATAAAGATAATGGCATGGTGGATGAGATAAAGAAAGTGTTAGGCTATGGGATTGGGTGTATATTTGGGAGGATTGGAGGGAGTAGCCTGGTTTGTGGGCTGTAATTTTTGGTGGAAATTTTTTGTGGGGAAGAGGGCTTAGGCCCTCTTTTTCGTATGTAATTTAGGAGGGGAGGGGATGGTATCCCTGAATCCTAATCCTTGTCAGGCTGGGGCAATCCTTGTTTCATGGCTAGGCTAAGGTCGTAGCTGTAAGGGAGGGGGACGGTAGGATATATTTAAAAAATAAGTGTTAATTTTGTGGGGGACAAAATTAACACTTTAGTCATTTTACTTGTCACGTTTAAAACAAACGTATAAAACGCATAGAATAATTAAAATAATTATTTGCAATATAAAAGATAATATTTCAATAAACATATTTAGAAAGCGTTTAAGATGAAATAATCATATTTCTTTTTAAAAATTTTTTCGTACAAATATTTTTTTATTCTTAAAATCTTTTTCTCCATTCTTGAATTAAATTTAAGATAAAAACTATAAACAAAGATGCAACGAAAATAGATGCAATAGTATTTACCATTTTAGTAAATTTGAAAAACGGGTGATAAAATAAAAACGTTCTTACTATTTATTTACTTGTTTAAAGTTTTTTGTTTTTGCGCTTTGTAGTCGTGCAAACAATTTTTTCATACTTTCTTCTTTGTCAAGTGTTTTAGCGTTATACAACTCTTTTGCGCTGTTATACTCTCCTTGTACTGCAATTATCGTATCATGCAATTCTTTTAACTCTACCATTGTCAATTTGTCTACATTTTCTGCAAATCGAATAATCAACTTTTGGTAGACTTTTCTTACTTCTTTCTTTTCGTCTGATTTTGACGAAAGCAAGTTTAAATTTTTCGGTGCTTCTTTTTCAAGAAGTTCATACAGTTTTTCGTAGTTCAATTTACCTCTATTATTAGAGCGATTCACTACACTTTCAGAAAATGATTTTAATAAACTCATAATTCAAAAATTTTAAATGTTACTAATATGAATTTCATCACCCGTTTTTTGTTCAGACTTTCAAAGAACGTTTTTGTTGAATCATTTCAACAATACAAATGTATGAAATATTTTTGAACTACAAAAATAATTGCAAGAAAAAACACGAAAAAATTCAACAAAAAATTCTTTTTATTTTCTTTCTAAATTAATATTTTCATGAAAAATTTTTGTCAAAAAATTTGCGAATGTCAAAAATATTTCGTACCTTATACGGACACCCCTATAATATTATGTCAAAAATTTAATTTCCCGCCTTCCTTACCCTATCCCTAATCCCAATCTAGCTCTGGCTCTGGCTCCCATCTCACAGCTCCTGTTCCTGAATCCTCTATCCATATCTATGAAGCCAGCTCGCCTTCGTTGCCCAACCCATTCAATATATCCAAATGGCTCTCACTTTTCAGCTCTCATGTTAACATCCAATGAAGCCTAAGGATATCAGAGATTTATGGCCCTAATATGCTAGATTTCAGGGTAATCTAGTATTTTCTTTTATGATTTCATGTAAATATTCTCATAGAATGAGCTTTTTTCTTCTAGAAATTCATTCTGGCTTTCCTAAACGAGCCAAATTATCACTTTCAATTGGTCTATCTTTTAGCTATCTGAAACAACAAAAAGAGAGTGACCCATACAGCCACTCTCATTATACAGCCCTTACAGCCTATACAGCGTTAATCTAAGTTATATACTAACGTAACCCAGAACCCGTAATCTGTATCGTAGATGTTCAGGCTCATACCCGCATCATCGATAGTGTATACAGTACAGCCATTACCCAGCTCATTCTTTATGAGCCCTTGCCCTATTGATTTCTCAACTTCCATAACGATGGTATCCTTCACCTGCTGAGTATATTTCTCAGGCTCGAAATCACTATCATCATCGATTGTGTTCTGTCCTACCTGTATACAGATGCTTTGTATCTCAGAAGCATCTCCACTTGCCAATGCTTGAAAACTGTTGCTGATATACAAGTTCTCAGCTCCTTTAATTGTCTTGTTTGCGATCTCTACTAAATTCGTTCTTTCCATATCTTAAATGTTGTGGCCCCGAAGGGCCATGATTTTATAACTCATCAAATAAATCCTGATCCTTATCGTATACCTTAACCTGGTAAACCACCTCAGTTTTGTTCTCTTCTGTACTCATAACCCCATATTTTAAATTAATAAATTTTATTATTGCAAATATAATAATCCTGAATTGCTGATGCAAATCCCTATTATCCTTATTAACCCACTTCAACCAAGGCCATAAATTAGGATAGGGCTGAAGGCCTCTATCCTCCTTGGCTAAGGTTCTTGAACCCGCTTTCCTTGCCTTGACCTTGAATCCTAATCCTATCACTACCACCCTGGCCCAAACACAAAAAGTTCTCCCTTTTTACTAAGAGTAATTCTAAGGGAGAACGAGTGAGAGGGCTGAGACGGATTCGTGGGCTGTGGTTTGTTTTGGCCTTGATTTTGGGATATGGATCTGAGGGCCCTAGATCCTAATCCCTGTTGGGTAGTGAGTCATCCTCTGCCACATTGAGGCTTCTTCTGGCCAGGCTGTTCAGGTGTCTTTGGGCCTTCTTTTCCTTAGCCTTTAGAGGCTCTACTGTATCACCATAATTGTGTTTCCTTTTCTTCTTTGGTGATAGGGATTTAGGGCCTTTATTCCCTGATACCGGAATAGGATTTGAGGCTATTTGAGGCTTGAGATCTTGGTCCTTTGGGCCTTCAGGGCCATCCTGGCCTTTACTATTATAGGGCCCCAGGACACCATTTCCCATCCCCAAAAATTGCTTGGCGGTCGTCCCTGATCCTAGTCCTTGATCGGATACTGAATCAGAACCTTTCAGGTTCGATACACGCCTATTGTGGGCTTGCCCACAATTTACTGAATCGTAATCCTGTAAAGGAATCCCATTACCTAAACCCATACTAATACTCTCTTTAGTATTACTTATAGAAAGAGTGGTAGAAGTTCTTGAATGATTTTGTTTTATGTTGTCTGATTCTGGGATAGGGATATCCTCTTCATCCTGGTCCTCGTCTGAGCCTTGATCCCGTTTTATGTTCTCTTTTTTACTTAATGCTTTTTGAAGGGTGAGGATTCTGTCGTTTAATCTTTGTCTTATTGTTGGGTCTTCTTCTTGGTTTAGTTGTTCTTGGAGTGTGGGTATATCTTCTTCTATCCAGTCTACATCTTGAATGATTTCTTTTCTTCTTTTGTTTTTCTGGGATACGGTAGAGTTGTCGATGTGGTCATATCGATGAAGGATATCTAGGGATATATTTTCTCCTTGTTCTATTTGGAGGAGCTGGGCTTTATCTAGGATTTTAGCCTGTTTTATGTTATCTGTTTGTATTTCTTTGGGTTGGGAGGTTTGAACTATTTTGTAGGCTTCCTCTACCGTCAGGGTTTGGGATTGGTTGTTGTTCTGGATTTGGTTGTTGATGTTAATGGTAGATCCTGATTGGTAGAAGGTCCTGAATATCTCAGCCACTTGTTTGTTGGATTGTAGTAATGTGGATAGTAGCCTTGATATTTCTCCTGATAGGAATGGCATATACTTTTCTCCTTGGGATTTCATCAGGATTTCTAGTTGGTGTTGTACAGTTCCTCTATCCTGAATAGCCCATAGAGTACTCATGTTAGCTAATGCTGCAGCGGTGTCGGATAGCTTTTTGGGGTCTTTGAAGGCTTCTAAAGTATGGCTTGTTCCTAGCATTGCAGATTGAATTGTTTCTACCTTTGTTTTGAGTAGAGTTGCTAATTGTGGGATTGAAAGTGTCCTATCATTTATCCTGAACCCCGACATTGTGTAGATGTTTACTATGTGGGAAATTAGCTTTTCCTTTCTCTGTTTTCTTAGTTTTTTACTCTTGGCTTTGTTCATTTGTTGAGCCAGGATTGTTACCCCAGTGGGTCTGGGCATTCTTTCGATTGTGTTCATTTTGTGTCCTATTTTTACTGTTTTCATAATCACTTATATAGGTACTGGAAAACCGGGTCTAAGCTTTGGTTTTGGTGTAAATGCTATAATCTTGGTAAGAGATTATCTATTAACTAGAAACACAAAAAGAAAGAGCCAAACCTTTCAATTTGACCCTTTCCAGCTTAATTTAAATTATGGAGTTTACTGATTTTTCTCTTTAATAGCTTTCTTCAACCTTTCTAAGTCGGTTCTTTTTGGGCATTCTGCATTCTTGGTTTTATCTATCAAGGTCATATCATTGATAGTGGCTGCCCAGATCTTCCCGGTATTCGGTGACGTGTAGGTTACTCTATACTGCCCAGACCCTACAAATACGAAGGTGAAGTGACATAATCTTATCGGTGCCATGTTATTTAGCTTTTCTTTGTTTCTTACTCAATTTCTTTTTACCTTTTCAGGGTTTTGGTGGTTTCTCGGCATCTTCTCCTATTTGGTTGAAGCCCCATTCAACCGTTTCAAGTATCTCAATCTTATCCTCGATTGATCTCCCTTTTATATTCAAGTATAATGCTTCCATAACTTAATGAATTATCTCAACTGTTTCTATGTAACTTACTAGAAAATGGCTTATTTTGTTATCTGGACAGCCTTCTTCATCTTCTTCAAATTGCTCAATTTGGAGTTTCTCAATGTCATCCTTGGGATCTTTGATTAAATCAAGGCCAATGACGTTATCGTATTCCAACCCATTTACTATTATGGTTACATCCTCTATCTCCGTATCTATGTTATCAAAACCCCAAATGAAAAGAGCTAGGAGCTCTAGTTTATATCCTAGAGCCCTATCTTTTAAATCTATTTTCTTACTTCCCATTTTCCAAAATCTCGTTAATGGTTACCTGAACCAAACCCATACTGACCAGGTTATCATGGAATGGGCCAATAGCTGTAGCTTTCATATATTGGATTTGGTCCCAGATATCTTGGTCAGTATTCATATATTCTGAGATACCCTCTGGGTCGATGTAGTATTCTGATTCCTTGATGTTGTTTACCCAACCATTTACCAATTCTTCTTTACCCAATCCCTGGTACTGGTAAATCATCTGTGCAACCTGTTCGCAGAAATCCGGTATATAATCAAAGAATGAGTCATCCCCACTTATGTTGATGAGTATGTCTTCTTTCATATATATCAGAGCTTTTTGGATATCAGCTTTAAATAAAGCCATTGCCTCTCCTATTGTCTCAGCCACATATGTGGCTCTATAAATATCCCCAATCTCACCCAGTTGGAGGTTGTATTTCTTTTCCAGAATCTCTTCTACCTTATCGGATAATTCTTGTTCTTTGGGATCACTACTGAAGTGTTCAAAGATTTGTTTCCAATTATCCCCGATGTATTTATCCGGTGTAAACTCTCCTACTGGAGAACTGATTGTAACTGTTAATTCCATGGTTTTATCCGTTTTCTAAAAGTGTGAAATAATTATTTGATAACTGATCCCATTCTCGGTGTAACTCCTCGTAAGGAGTACCCATTCTTACTGAACCCTTAATTACTGCATTTAAGAGTTCTCTGTTCTCGAATAGGAATCCTTCCATCTGATTCCTTACTTGATTTTTCAGGGGTTGAATAGCCCATTCCAAATTTTCTATAAATTCCCTGGTATTGGGTAATCACGAGAACCCATTGAGTTCTTATTCATATCAAGGAAATCAGTTAACTCGTTATATAACCCTATTACTTGTTGGGTTCCTAACTTAAATTCTTTCTCTAACTCCATAATTAAATATTTTATTTATTATTAATATTGCAAATATAATATCCAGTTATCCTATTTGCAAATCCTTAATTACCGGATTTACTTATCCAATGAGATCCCCTTCTGAGTAATCAATGGACCAAACATAAATGGTTTGGTCAGTGACATTCTCAAGCTTGGCGTAATTATCTCCATTACCATCAATAATCCAAGGGAAATCAATAGGTGAGAATCTCACTTCCACTTCCCAAGATGTTTTCCCGAGTTCCTGACCCAAGAGTTGGATGGTATCCTTTCTTATGGTTACCATGATAAACGGGAAGCTCTGTTTGAGCTTAGCGTAACTCAATACCCTAGAGAATGCAGCCTTAGCCGATTTAATCTCAGTTTCACCATTTACCATAAGTCCCGGGTTTATCTGGTAAGTGGCGATGTTCATTTTGATGTGTGGCTCATCTTGTTCACTTATCCGGAAGAATACAGTTTGTACCCCATCCTCTGCCATCATGATTAAAACCCGGTTAACGATGCTTTTCAAATCTCCATTAAAATCCATTTCAGTAATTCTTGTTTCCATAACCTAAATTCTCTTTAATTATTAATATTTTATTTATGCAAATATAAAAAACCCAAGTTGCTAATGCAAATCTTGGGTTTCCTAATTAACCTTCCAGTAGTTACTCCATCTCTATCAAATCTGCCCGCATACCCTCGTAAATCAGGTAGGCTATAATTAACAGGTAACTGATATTCTTCCTTTTCCCATATCTTTCAAGGTCAAGAGCATATATTGTGTTTAACCCAGTAGTGGTAAACATGTCCTCATTAACATCATAAGAACCCCTTGCACCTACCTCTGAGTTAACCTCACCCCAGTTAACATCTTCAATTGGCTCTGTGATTCCCAATACTTGGTCAATATCCTGAATTAATACTTCCCTGAGGTAATAATTACCGGCATCATCTCGGTATAACATACCTGTATCTCGAAGGTACCATTGTACCTTGAGTAATTGTTTTCCTTTGAATTTCTTAATCGCCATACGTTTCTTTGTCTATGATTTGAAATAACCCTAATTGTGGATGTACTGATATTGTGACATTTCTGCCCTTAAGTTTGAGGTCCTTGTATTGGTTCAAGAACTGTGTGATACCATTTTCCCTTTCAACCTGAATCATGATTTTACCCCTAATAAAACCACTTTCAGTCACAGATTCTCTTAGCAGATTCCCCATTACCAAAGTTGATAGCTCTTCATTTATACTGATATACCAGGGCTCATCTCCCAATACAGGAACCCTGTTAATCTCCTGAAATTCGATAGCCTGGTTAATAATTTCCTCTCTCGTGACCATTTTACCTAGTTTTAATTAAAAAGGAGTAGAGAATTAACTCTACTCGTAATGCAATATTCTCACTAGAAAACTCTATTGGGATACTGTTTTTGCATATTCTCCAAGTATATGCAACAGGAGAATCAAATTATCAATCCCATCTGCATCCTCTACACTTTGTATACCGAACATGTTTTTCACGATAACCATAGCATAACTCCTACCCTTGGTTTGGATGTAGGTCTTAATCTCTGTTTGCAATTCTTGTAGGAATTCCCTTAAATTCTGGAGTTGATTGTCATCTACCCAAACTGATATCCTCCTTGATTGATAGTTAACCATACATGACCAAGGTGCCAACATGTTCAAGGATCTGATACATTCTTCAAAAGACCAATTATCCGGAAATGCACCTGCCAATAAATCTACCACGTTCATAATTCCAGATGGTTGACTCGGGTCAGAGATATCAAACTTCTCTCCATTGGCTATGAACTCTGTAGTTCCCAATTTATTGAGGAAGTGTTGTACTTCCTCAATATTCAAAACTTTCATCATATTTACTCGTTTACTTGGATTAATTGTTTAATGATACATCTCAACCGGCAAAGCAGATCTGTCATTTGCTCGGAATTCTTGGCTGTCCAAGAATAATTGTCCATAACCCATCTCCGGTGTTTGTGATATACCGTCAAGCAAGTAATCATCTCACCTATGGCAAAAACTGAATACTCTATGGGAGCCAAAAACTCAAAATGCAGGATAGGTCTCGGTGATTGAGAACCTTCTACCTGACGATATGAGATCGTGAATGGGTCTTGGTCCATGAGAATCAATTCCCAAGGCAAATCAGATATCTGTTTCCAGAAATCTTCTTGGAATTGTCCCAGTGTTTCACTGGCAATCACTTCGTCCAAACCTGTTCTCTGTGCTTTTTGTTTTGTTTGAAGAGTTCTCATAGCCGATAACGTGATAGCATCAATTGACATCACCAGAGTTTTCTTCTCTTCGTGAACCTCTTCCTCTTCGTGAACCTCTTCCTGTACTGGTTGTTCTGGACCTTTCTCTTGAACTGGAGCACCCACGATTGGGTCTCCAGTTTTCGGGTCATAAACTACTTCTGTGTGTTCTGCGGGTTTCATGGCGAGTTGTTCCCGGTTTAATCCTTGAACTACTGCCTCTACTGCATCTGTTTTAATTCTTCTTGATTTTGCCATTTTCTTAACTATTTAATTGTTATATAACATGGGTAATTAGTTCCTAAGCATCTCCTTCTAGTTTCATGTTTCCAATGATAGGGAGTTTAATACTCATTACTCCATCTATCCACTGTTGAGCTATCCCATCTGTGAGCATTTCAGTTAAATCCTTGATTTCATATATACCCATCTGTTTAGTCTCATAGTGGATATCATGAAATACCGGTAAAGCTCTCAGTATCAGAGACTGGTTCTGGGTCCTTCCTATAACCTCTTTCATAGCAGCGAGAGTTGTCAGGGAAATATTCACTTCATCTTTTCTGGATTCTACCATCTCTTTCATGTCCATCCCAATACCCCTGACGGTATTACAGATATCTTTATCTATTTCCTCAGACCTGCAATTTGTTCTGAAATACTGCCTGAATATATTCATCACGGCAGTATTAATAATTGATTGTATTAAACCCAGTTCTAATACTCCGGCTTCTATCAGGGTTTGGAGTTTATTCAATTCCTTTACCTCTTCTAATGTCATGGATTCTCCCAACATTTTCCCAATCATTTGTTTTTTATCGCTCATCTCTTTTAGCTTTTAGTTTAATGTAATCCTCTTCAGTTACTTCTGAGCAACCTGTAATCTCAACTCTATTACCCACTGGAGCAAACTTGGTTGTGGTTTCCAACATAATCTCGTTCTCCACATCCTTAACGTTTACCATTGGATGTTCTCCATCCGTCTCAGTGTAAAACACGTGCATTGATTTAACTCCCTTGTAGGTGATAACCTTAGCGAAAATCATAAAATACCGTTTCATAATCCTTTCTCTTGTTCTTCTTCTATTGTGGTGAATACTTTAGTCTGTGTTCTCAATACTGTCCATTCAATGGGCATACCCTTGGTATCTAATATGAACCTACTCCAATACTGGTTAATCAGTAATATATCCATGGGCTCAATCTTCGAGAACTTCTCCATGAATTCTTCGAAATTGTTCATGATATTCTGGGATAGCTCCTCGTTCTTTCCAAAGTGTTTGTGTAACTCTTGTTTAAGGAGTTTCATAGCCTGAATCTGGAACTGTTTCCCAGTTGCCTTCAATTGACCATTCCAGATGTTCGTGTTTTTCAGGTCATCCAACTTATCCATTAATAAACTGGATACCAGAACAAGCACCATGTAAGACGATGCTTGTTCCATTGATATTTTCTCAGTTGCCATAAGATTTGCCTTTCTTTTGCATATTCTTCTTTTGGCCCTCTACCATTTCCGGGTCATAATTCTTAACCTTCTCTCTCAAAACCACCACATGAGTTTTGTACAGTGACTTCCATAAGCACTCTGGTAATGGCCTGAAAGAGTTCTCGGAGATTTTCTCCCATTTAGCCCTCAATGAGTTAATGCAAAACCTATATGTACTCATATCCTGCATGGCATCAAAGTTTCTCACCAGGTCATCAAAATCCTTCTTTAAATCATCCACGAAATTGTTATACGGGAAATGTTCTGTGTTCTCTAAATTGTACTTCCCTAAATACTCTCTAACTTCCATGTACCTTACCTCCATTAAGCTAAATATTTCTCTTGCAATTCTTTTAACTCCTTTTTCGCCAAACGTAACTCTTTTGCATCCTCTCCTCCTGAAGCCCGGAATACCCTGAGTTCAGCCTTCTCAATTTTATTCCGAACCTTTTGCCGGTAAGACTTCCTTTGAACCGTGTCAATCATACCCTTTGGGTACTTGTACCGGAGTTCTTTTCTCACCATAACTTCCTTAACCACTTCGAGTTCCATCTTCTCTTTCGCATTCTCAGGTTGTTTAACCTCTTTAACTTCCTTTTGTTCTTTAACCTTTGTCTTCATAACTAACTCATTTTTAATTATTAATATTTATTATTAAAATGCAATGCAAATATATATTCCCATTTGAACAAATGCAAATCTTTAATTTCCCGATTAACCCTCCTTGAAGAAGGATGCAATTATATAAAATATAGTCCCCAATACAAAAACGATTATTGTTAGGATACATCCAAGTTTGTCATCTGCCTTTTGCTTTTCTCTTTTGGCTCTCTGTTCTGGAGTATCGAAGAACCCATCTCTTTTTCCCTTAAGTATTTGGATAAGAATCCAAGCTACTACTATCGCTATTATTAATATAAACATGGTCTTTGTTTTTAACGTTCTGCAAATTCTACCTGTGTTATGGCCAGGGTTCTATTCTCTTTATCCCAAGCCCAAGCTAATTCCCTGAATAATCCATTGTCCCTCAATTTGATTCTTAAAACATTTTCTTGAACCCCATTTAGTTTCTTGAATTTAATCAGGTTGGTCACTACCTCTACATCAACTATTTCCCCATCCAAACAGGTAATCATACCATGTTTAAATTCTGATGTATCAATTATCTCATCGAGTAAACTACTCAATATTTCATCCAATACTGCGTTTCCAGTTGTCCCTTTCATAAGCCTAGGTATTTTTCTAGTTCTTCTTGTTCTTTTAACTCACGTAATTGCTTTCGAGTTGTAACTCGTTTACTTTGAAGCTCTTTAATTTGCCGTTGCAAATCCTCAATCCCAGCCTCAATATCGTAGGGGTCATTACCATCAACTGAAACTCCAGTGTAAGTTTGACCCTTCGGAACCTTGATACCATAATCTGATAAACTCTTATCTCGGTAATCATAAGGGAGTGTGACTCTCCCGTACTTTGGAGGATTATCCCTTCTCTCTGCTTTCTTGTTCTCATGCACTCCATTTATTACGGTTATACCTGTGGCTATAGTTAATACTATAGCCCATTTCAAAACTAATTTTCCCATCTCTCAACTACCAAGATTAAATCTCCGGCAAATACTACGTCAACCTCGAGTTCAAAGAAATCTGATATCCCCCTTTGACAATAACTCTCATCAAAACCTGATAACTCATCTCCGGCAAATTTATCATCTGTTGCCATAAAAGCCCAGACGTGGCAACCCGTGTAATTGTCAACCGTTACAAAGGAGTTGAAGTTACAGAGTTCCCAATCTTTTTCTTTGAACCATTTATAAAACTGCCTCCATTTGGGGTTTACCTGTTGCAACCTCCCTTCAATGAGAGCCCAACCTGTAATGTATTCCCATAACCCAGTTCGATTCTGAGAATCATTCATGATAAAACTCCTAATAGCCTGTACAGGAGCTTTTTGTGCCTGTTTTAACCTTAACTGGTGTAAATTCTCTAGTTCCTTACTCATTGTACTCATTTTTAATTATTATTAAATGCAATGCAAATATAATATTCTCTGATTTCCCAAGCAAATCCTTAATTACCAGATTAACATGAAAAGAGGCCCATTTTACTGGGCCTCCGGTTTTAAACCAAGTTTAAAGTCAAAAGCCAAAAGCTTATTCCTAGCTCTCTCTGGGAAAAAGATTTTCTCCCACCATTTCAGCTTCGTGTGGAAGTAATCTAGTATTGGTTTTTGGTTTTTCAATATAACTTTATGCAATAGTGAAAATTCTTTACTAGATAAGTCATGCATTATATTTGCCATAGACCCAGTATTTATTCCCAATTTAGTGTATAAACTGATAGAGTCAAGGTTGAGGTCTGTCCAATCATCTATCGTGATATTAGGGATCATAATCGTTACCGAATTACCCAAAACTTTCTTGTTGGCTGCAGCTATGGCCTGGGCAAGTGTCTTTATTATAGTGAGCTCATCCTTATCAAATGGAGCTCTACTCATCATCTTCGTCATTGGCATAATTCTCGAGTTGTTTTAGTGGTTGTGATGTTTGTACCCATTTGTACCATCTCAGGTAGAAAGGAGTGGGCTCTTTCTCTGGGTCTCTCTCCATATCTCTGTACTCTCTTCGGAATCTCTCTTTCTCTTTCTCACTCATGAATTCCGGGAATATATGGAGTTTCTGAGTGGTGAATGATTCCTTGGCTTTTCCTGGTACAGGTATATCTAGGTTGTTGGTTAATTCTCCGAACTTGTAGAATTTCACTTCATCCGACCTCTTCTTGTAGATTTTGATACCCACTATAAGGGTCGGGTCAAATTTATCCAACATGGGATTCTTGGACTCCTTGATTAACCGAACCATGTATTGGTATTTATCGGTTCTCCAATCCTCTTCTTCCCAGTTCACTTTCTCAAATCTTTCCATGTTATGGAGAAGGTCTCTTGTTACGAATACAAATCCCTGATTACGTAAGTTTGAGATTAACTCATCCTGATCTTTGCATTCAGTAATCATATCCATCATTGATTCAATGTAATCGTCTGAATCAGATTCGATTTTCCCCACTTTTTTCTTTTCCTTCTTTGCTTCTAGTGGAAGCATACCAGATAACTTCTTGATATATGTTATCGCCCTTTCTATATCCTCTTGATTATCCATCGTAATCTCGATTCTCATGGGACCATTGTGAGTAAACTTGGGTCCAGAGATTAACTCTGACCCCTGTTTGTATAGCTTATCTGAGATAAGCCTTGACTCTTCATCGAAAAGTTGAACTCTTATCTTTTTCTCTTCCATATCTTAATACTTTTTCTTGTTAATCACTTTGAAATCTTTGGGATAACCATCTCTCCATATTATAAATATGGCCTGGTCCTGTATCTCAGTTTCAATAACCTTGAAAAACTGTTTACCATTATACATGGGATCGTTACCCTCAAAAGGGATTACCCATTCTCTTATAGGGTTTTTCTGAAATAATGGGTGGTTGGGTTTTATGGTATCAACTACCACTTCTTCCTTAACCTCATTATCTGACATAGAAGGGGACCATATCACATATCCTATTGTTAGTCCAATAATTAGGGATATTATCATCCCAATCGTTAATCCTGTTTTGCAACTCATGACTTTTGAAATTTGGTTTTGTAGACTGGTGAGAATCGAACTCATCTTTTAATCCAATCAGCCTTAGTATCATGAATGGCCAGTTCATTAATAAAATCCCTGGCCATTCTTTTGAATTATGAAGTTACCTAATTAATCTTCTTCTCCCTCTTCCTCTTCAACCTCTTTGTTTTCCTTTTTGGCTTTTTTCTTAGCCTTCTTATCGGCTTTGGTCTCTTTCGGTTGTTCTACCGGTTTCTCCTCTTTTTTAGCCTTTTTGGTTTTCTTCTCCTCTTTTTCCCCTTCTCCCTCTCCGGCTTCTGCCTTTGCAGCTTGAGCAGCTTCTCTTCTCATTTTAGCCCGGTATTTTTTACGTTCTGCTTTGTCATCCATCCCTTCCGGATAAGTGTATTTCTGAGCGAATGCGGATGAAGCCGGTTTCAATTCCTTGCAAGCTTCGTTGATTGCATCCAGGTTTTCTGAAGCGGCATCTACTGCCTTTTGCAATTTGTCGTGCTCTTTACGGATTTTCTTGTCTTCGATTTCTTCTGGGTCTTTGATACCGTTCTCTTTCTTAAACGTTCTCAACTCTGCTTTTGCAGTTTTCAGGGTTTCTTTTGCTTCTTCTTTAGCGGCTTTAGCCTCGTCGTAACTTTCAAACTTTTTCATGGTATTAAAATTTAAATTAATTAATATTTCCTATCCTTTGTATTAACCATTAGTCCTTGATCCGGTTTTCGGTGTTCTAGATTCAATAAATTATTTTAGTTTACCCATTTTAATGTTTTGGAATCAATATTACCCTTCTCTATTTGGAGATCTATCCACTCTGATGCTAAGTCAAATACTATATCCTCGTCATCTTCATCAAGTTCACCCTCATGCTCATTGATAAAGTTCTCTGATAGAGCTGTTATATTAACATCAGCTGTTTTTGATAAATATAACTCGGGAAATTCTATAATCTCCTTGTCAAAATATTTAAAAGCTAGGGTTCTAAGTTCCATAATCTCATTATTTTATTATTTTTATTGCAATGCAAATATATAATCCTATTTGACTAAATGCAAATCTAATGTTTCTGAGGTTTCTATTTTAACTATCTTATAGCTAAGTATTCCCAACCTATTCAAGAGATACCTAATCTCTGATTCTTTAAGGTGGTAAATATACATAACTCTCGGTTCTGCAGTAGTTCGAGGGATAATAACTTTATACAGGTCGCGTAGTGAGATTAATTTAACAAACTCATCTGTATATTGTTTCATCATTCTCAAGTACTGGTTACGCCGTTTCTGATAAGCCTCTCCACGAGTTCTTTGTCTCGGATACTCCTCTTCAAGAGCTTTTATATTAGCTCTGATTTGTTGGATTTTACCAGCGATAATATCGGCTTGGTTAAATTCATTTAGCTCTCGTTCTTCTTCTATTCCCATTTTAAAATCCTCCTATGTTTATATTCGTTAGTCAGGGAACACTTGATGAGTTTCTTAGGTGTGTGGTCCTTCAAAACGTATTTCTTGAAATCCAGTTTCTCCAGAACAATCACGTTCTCACACATCTGGTAGAGATAAGACCTTTTCATCTTTGGTGTCCTACTTATTAAATTAGAAGGTCTAGAATCCCTTAGCTCTTTGATTTTCTCCGAGATGAGATTACATACACGTTTCTCAGCTAAAGCAATGGGATTACCCTTGACAAGTTTGTAGTTCTCCACCCTGTTTTTAATCTGAGTAACCACTTTGTATATACCCCTGAAATACTTGAGAAAGTAACCCACATACTCTGGTTTACCGTAAATCCTGAAAGTATGGGTTATCTCCTTATCCCCCTTGTATGATATCCTATCAATACAAACTATCACCACTCCCAACTGAGAAGAGAGAAAGCTGGCTAACTCCACTTCTTTCAGGGTTAACCCATGCTTTAGCTCTATCTCTTTATAGAGTATATTTTGAGGGACTATCAACTCATCCCATTTAATGGATGATACATCCTTCATGAACTGTTCATCTAATTTTTTCATAATCTGGTTCCATTAATTCCCGTTGCCAGGCTTTTATAGTTTTCTTATAGCCACAGTCAGTTGCCATTAAAATTACATCTTCTCTATGAGCTTCATAATCTTTGTGATCTTCTGTAAAATCAGGATCATCTTCTTCTACGCCCTCATCATCACAATATTTCACATCGCAAATAGTAATGGGTTTCTCAGCTCCAACCTTAGTCATGTTGTAAAATGATTTCGTATCCATAATATTGCATTTTTAATTTATGCAAATATAATATCCTATTATCCTATTTGCAAATCCTTAATTACCAAAATAGGGAGGATTTTACCCTCCCTACCAAACATAAAATTCTAAGGCTGAATTAGTATGAAACCGGCATTACTTTTTACCTTTCTTACCTTTTTTCGGGACTTCGATATCGAGCTCTTTTGCAATGGCAATCCGGAGTTTCTCAACTTCGTCGTCATCGTCCTCGTCGTAGTCTTCGACATCAATATCTTCGAGTTCCTCGTCATCAACCAATTCGGAGAGCTCATCGTAATCCATGTCTTTCAGGTCATCCCAATTGTATTCTTCACCTTCTTCCTCCTCTTCTTCCTCCCCTTCGTCGTCATCTTCTGGTTCTTCCTTTTTAGCCGGCTTTTTGGTTTCTTTTTTCTCTTCTTTTTTGGCTTCCTTCTTTGCAGGTTTTTTATCCTCCTCTTCGTCGTCCTCGTCTGCAATAGCCTCAGCCAATTTTTCCAGGTCCAAATCTTTCTTTACCAAAAGAACCTTTTCACCATCTTCTTCACCCAAGAAGTGTTTCTCATCGATTTGTTTTACAATTTTCATCTTTCTCTGTTTTTAGTTATTAATTAAATTAACCTTATTTCCTAAATTCAAGGTATATTAGTTCATCCAGTATTTAAAACCACTTAGAAGTAAGTTCCCTAGTTACATCCACTGCCTCAATAAATTCGGTTGAGAACCGGGTCCAAAGAGACAGTGCCATGTGATATCTGTAAAAAGGTCCATTGTCATACTTCCAATCTATTAATGTTTTTAGGATATTAGTTCCATAAACAAAGTCTTTGACAGGGACCTTAGTGTAATCTCTCTTCCCTGGCCTTCCCCCACCTAGAAATTCGATTATATGTTGGGCTCCTTTCACCTGATTCAGGATTATCTTATCAGTAGTAAAGCTCTGTTTAAACCTATCCAAGAACTTGGGTAGGTCATCCTCTACACATCTAAGTAACCATACATCCTTTTGTAATTTCTCGGTATTGGCTCTCTTTATCCTATTGCCCATCCTTTTCCTAGTCCTTTGGGCATGTCTCTTATCGATGATATTAGCTGGTTTGATATCATTGAGAGCTTCACTGATAAGGGGTAATTTCCTTGGTTCAAACATAGCCTGGTCTAAGGTAGATATCTTACAACCCATCTTTATCTTAAACTCATGTGGCTGAAAATAAACCTTTGCTATCTCTTCAGCCTCTACCTTAAACTGAAAAGGTTTATTGATAATCCCAGGCTTCAGAACATCTCTGAAGTCTAGGATATAATAATGCAAGTAAAGTATTTTCATTTCTTTTTGAATTTCTCTTCCATTTCCTTGTTAAATCTCTCCCTGTCTTTTTAGATTTTCTCCATAAAGATCCCAAATATCACCAGCTCGGTGTAGGTCTATTCTAGATGGACTTGACCTATATTTATCAGGGTCAACCTCGATATATTTCCTTATTCCTTCGATTTCCTTTTTGCCTTGTTGTACCATATTCCAATAGATTTAGGTGAAGCATCTGGGAAACTCTCCAATACAGTTTTCTCAGCTTCTTGTTTTGATAATCCCATTCTGAAACACTCAAAGGTTTTGGCTTTTGCAGTTCCAGCCATAATCCCATCAGTTGTTTTCTCCTTTTTCTTTCTCGGTGGTTTTTTACTCATCCCGGCAATCCTCTTCATCTTTACCACCATACCATCATCATCTCTCTCACCAATAAAACCCAACCGGAGTGAAGGATGTATGAGCTCTTCTGCATCATCTCCCATTGTCATTCGAAGTTTCTTCTCCACGTAATCATCAAACTCATCCAGTAATTGTGGGTTCTTGGGTTTATGCAAGTTCTCTATCCAAAAGGAGTACATCGTAGGGACATCTGCCTCAATTACATCATCGAAAGGCATACCCCTTACAACACATTCTCTTTTAAAATCCCTTATGCTCATCTTATCCGCCTTGGAATAGGCATGAGCTCTTCCCTTATCCTTTGCCATTATTCAAAATCTTCTATGTCAATATCCTCAATCTCTATTTTATCATCTGGGAATTTATAGTTCCAGAAATCCCGGTAAACTCTTTTAAAATCCTCATTCTCTGGTCCCACTTGACCCATGTAAGCGTATAATACCCAACTAATCTTGGGACAAGGTATCTTATGTACTATCTTATCCACTAGCCATTCCCAAAACTCTTTCTGTGTGTTAGGGAATCTGGGAAAACTTGGAGTGATATTCTCCAACACATCTTTAAACAGGTGAGAGAACATAAACACCAGGTCATCCCTGCTTAATTCTCTAATCCCATCGTAATGCTCTAATAATACTTTACTTGCCATGTTTTTATTTATTATTAATTATTAAATGCAATGCAAATATAAGTTCTTTTTTAATCCCATGCAAATCCTATGTTACCTTTTTTGCCCCTGTATTCGGGATATAACATGTTTTCTGAAAACGTTAACATTCTCTATTTCCTGGAAGTTGATAGCGTACTGTCTCGTGTCCCTAAACTTGGGCCAGAACTTTTGCCCTGACTTAGCTGACTTATCTTCACTCGTCAGATACTCAACTACCAGGTCAGCAAAGCTGTTTGCTAGTGTCTCGTTATCAAATACATATAAGTATAGATGTGTGAGTGCTTTTATATTCTTCTGAGAATACCTAACAGTGATAATTTTGTATCCCTTTTCAAACTCTAAATGAATGAGTGGTAAATACATTTTCTGGTACTTCCCATTATACTCGTATAGCTCTCGAATAAACTCTATGGATTCCCTTGGTATCCGAGATATATTTCTTAGATGTTTTGCTTCTCTCGCTTTATTCCTTCTCTTGTACGCTGAGGGTTCTTGTAGGTTATCAGGTAAAATCCGGAAATTGTTCCAAGCATCAAATTCCTTGATAAGGTTAAATATATCCCTATCACATTCATTCCTAGAATCTAGAAGCTTATCCATCCCTTCAGTGATTAACCTAACTCGGGATTCTTTTATACTCCACACAGTAGAGTTATACATCCTACTGATAGCCTCTTTTGGTGTTAACCTTTGTTCTATCACTCCCTGAAAATATTCCCTGAAGTCCTTACCCACTACAGACTCATCAGGGAATAATACACCATAAGTCTCATAATGTGTTGTGAACATCTCAAAGAACTTAACACATCTCTTCTGAATCTCCAGTAATTTGAAATGGGCTTTTTGTACTATCTCCCCGATTTCCCATGAGGATTTCCCATGAACAGCTGAAAGGTTGAGTACCAGCCTTTCTTCATCTGTAAGAATGTTCCAAGCTTTGTCGTTTTTACTCTTCATAATCTTCTATTTCTAATGATATGGTGGCATAAGCCTTATTCAACTTACTCTCTCCCACCTCTTCATAAGCCTCTTCAAGGTAATCTGTACTGTTCATGTCGAAGTGGTACATGGTATAGTATATATTAAAGAAAGGTACTGTGATTTTTAGTGGAGTACCGTTTGACACTTCCACTGAAATAACCATGTTCTCCTTTTCCTTGTTTATCTTCTCAACCTTTCCGTATAAACCTTCAAATGGATAACCACTTAGTTTTATACTATCCCCTATCTTTATATTCTCTTCTTGGTTCTCACTGTATATAGATGACTGGCCAGCATCCTTGATTATACGGTTGACCTCTTTAGATGATACCATGGCGAAGTTAAATCCCTGGCTTGGTTTTGTACTATCTCTCAAGTACCCAATCAGTAGAGGTATCTCTCGTTTTAACTTTGTCAGGTAATCAATATCATACCTTCTGAACTTGGGTACTCTCATAAACCCAAAATTGAATAGGTAGGGAACATCCTCGTAGTTATTTCTCCCCCTGTGTTTCCCTTTTAAAACTCGAGTTACTGGTACCACTATCTCTATCCCATACTCCCTCTCTACCCTAGTGATATCAGTCTCAAGGAATTTATTCCTATCTATGTATACTATCATCCATGGCCAGTTTTTCATACTATTCGGTTTTGTAGATTATTTTACAGTAAGGTTTAAATACCTTCTTATGTAGGTCTTTGTAGTTAATTTGTTTCAGGTCCTCTGAATTAAGGATTACTATCCCACGATATTGAGATAGGTAAGAGATACACCCATATAAAACAGGGTAGAAATTAAGTTCTCTTGCGATTTCGTTATAAACCTCGTTGTTCATCACCACGAAGAAGGTACCCTTTGCCATCCCGTTCCTATGGATAAAAAGCATGGGTACCTTCTTAACAGCCTTGGCATCTGAAGTACATTGGTCCCAGTAATGGTTTAACTTATCTGTATTCTTACCTTTAGTAGGGAGTAGGAGGTGTTCAAAAGCTATCTCTTTGGGGGCTTTCACCTCTATACTTATCCTACAATTTCTCTCGTGTTTTTTATCCGTACAGATAACATCCCCAGCTATGGAGGTTCTGTTTTGCCATCTAAGCCCCCCAGATTGTGGTACCCTTGAGAACTCATACCCAGTCCATTCTTTCATGAACTGGGTAACGGCTAATTCTAACCTGTTTCCTTTCTTTTTACTATTAATCCTGTCAGCCATATTGTCTTGTCTTTGTTTACTATACCAGGTAGCATCATGCTAGCTGAGTAAGGTTGTAAAACCATTAACATTTTCCAATCTCACTATGGCTGAATTCTGAATATTAAAGTCTAAAAGGTGGGTTACTAGGAATATATTTTTCTCTTGAGCCTTGTCTTGCAAGATGTTAGCAACAACTTCCACGTTGGTAGTATCTAGAGATTCAAATAACTCATCTCCTATGAATAACCCACATGGTTTAGTTTCCTGAACAACCTCATTGATAGCGAATATAGTTGCCAGGTTTATGAGTTGTTGTTGACCCCCAGATAAGTCTTCATAGGGGACCTCAGTACCATACCTGTTCACCAGAACCCTGATATCCCCATTGGCTGATTCCATATCTACCCAGAAAACTACCTTAAACCCAGATAGATTCTCATAATCCTCTAACCTGGAATTAACCTGTTCCAACAACATGTTAAATAACCAGGGTTTTATTCCTTTGTTAGAGAATGTTTCCTTAGCGAAATTAACCCGATTTATTTCTACCTGCAATTTCACCAATTTTTTCCTGATAACCTTGATTTTCTTGGTAAAGCTATCAAGCTTACTTTGGAGGTCCTCGATTTTGGTACCTGGCTCTGGTTCATATCTCTCGAGTTTTACCCTAATCAATTTCTCTTTCTCTCGCTCTATCTTACTCTTCAGGGATTCAGCTAATTTGGTGTCCTTTTTAGCTTCCCGGATTTTGTTTTCTAGTGCACTAATTTTAGAGAGTAAGTCTAAATACTCTTTCTTCATTTGATTTAAGCTAGAAAGATTTTCTACCTTAGCCAAAAGCTGTTTTTCATGTTGCTCCATTGCAATGGTGTAAGCTTTAATATCCCTGTTGAACCCATCAATACGAGCCCTGAATGTCTCAGTAGCCTTTTCATTATCTTTTTTAGAGTAAGGTCTACCACACTCTTCACATACATCCGGGAAAGTCTCAATGTTTTTCGTGTATACAGCAATATGCTTCTTACATCCCTTAATGGCAGCTTCATCCAAACTGATATCAGTCCTTAACCTGGATATATCACTTTGACATTCATTATACTCTTTCTCCACGTTCTTGTAACATTCCCTCTCTTCTACCAGTTTTTTGAGTTGGTCCTCATATTCCCATATACTGTCATTTTTGGAATCTTCACTATCCTCTAACTCTTGCTCTAAATCTTGGATATTCTCCAACATGGATTTTATCTTTTCCTTATGAGCCTTGTGCCATGACCTCTCTAGGTTTTTAGATATCTCAATCCTTTCCTTGTAATTAGCGATATCACGTTTAAGCGCCTTTTCCTCTGATTGTAGAGAATTGAATTCTCCACTGATTTTACTCAATAGGTTATTAGCCCGAGTATAAGCATCCTGAAATATAGTGACTTCAAAGGCCTCCTCAAAGAATTTCTTCTTGTTAGAGGATTTATCATCCATTAGTCGTTGTTGCTTCTGACCAAAAATGACCGTGTTGAGAAATAACTCCTTAGAGTATGAGATAAGTCTATTAATCCTTGACTGTACCCCTTTCTTATCTCTTCCTGGGTCAAGTTTACCCCCCGAGTAGAAGAATAAGCCATTTTTTCCAGCTCTTCCCTCGACCTTGCCTTTGTATTCGAAACATCGTATGATTTTGTACTCTTCTCCATCTTTTTCAAAGTTAATTTCAACTAAGGTACCATTATACTCTTTGGGTCTGATATGCTCCCACATACCTACAGCTCCAGATATAGAATCACCAAATAAAACCCAATACAGGGCATTTATCAGCTTACTCTTACCACTACCATTTCTGGCAGATATGATAGTTATCCCCCTTTCTCTGGCTCCCCAATCAAATTCTAAGTATTTAATTGAGGCAAACCCCTCTATTCTCATTTTATGAAAGCTCAGCATCGTTCAGTAAGTCTTTAAGTAATTTCCTTCTTTTCTTTCTCTTTTCCCCGATGTAGTCAGAGTAATCGTCTATCATACCTGACCAATCGTTCATTTTAATCTCATTAGTTGCTTTCCCATCCCTAGACTTAGTCTTGACGACTTTTCTTTTAATGTAACAGTCAAAATTTTTTCCGGGATCACCTTCGTATCGAAATTCCGGGAGTTCTGCCTTATGAAACTCAAACCCATGTTTATCCAAAACCCAATACCCCATATCTGTACCCATATCACATACTCTCATTTGCATGGGTGACCCACACATTAAAATATTTTTACGGGGGAGTTGTGGTTTATGGATATGTCCACATACTACGTAATCGAAATTCTGAAAGAAGGTGCTCAGTTTACTCTGGTCTCCTTTCCTTTCACATCTCATACCGTTTGTGTCTTCAGCTCCAGCCAATTCTTTGTGAATCAGTAAAACTCTCGGTGCATCATGTTTACTTTGGGAGCATACTCTCATTGCATTCTCTAATCCTACATCATCTCTGAGATAAGGTATACCGAATACTCTGCAACCATTTACTTCTACCACTGAAAAATCAATACACTTCATAAAATGGTATATCTCTGAAAAGGTTTTCACCCAACTTGGAGATTTTATTGGGTCATCACCATCCCTATCGTGATTACCTGAAATACAGTATACCATTTCTCCACAGATACGGTCTATCTCTGAAAAAGTTTGGTTCACTAACCTAAATAGCTCGTTAGATATGTGGCTTGGGTTATGAAAAAGGTCCCCAGCGATGAGGACCTTGTTACCATTTGAACGGGCTTTAAAAACCAACTCTTTAAACCATGTTAGGAGCATCTTTGTCCTGTATAAGTCTTGGTTGAAAGTATTCCAATCATGGATATGTAAATCACCAAGACAATAAAACTTACCGGTAATCTTCATGGTTAAAGTCATTATAGGTTATGTACTCGTATAATTCTGAGAACTCATCTCCCTCGAATCCTCCAATGTTCTCAATAATTTGAGCTACTGCCTTGAATCTCTTCTTAAACTCGGAGATATGGATAGTAGCTTCTTTGATAATGTTCTTCCTACCCAAGAACCTTAAGTTCCCCCACTCAAATGGGATATTTTGTTCATGGTAGTAATGTTTCACGTTCTCCATGAAATACCGGAAGTCAAACCCTTTGAATAACAGGTTGGATTTTATCTGATATCCTTCATCTGCTATACGTTTACCATCATTCTCGGTTTCCCATGAGAATGGTCGTATTAACCTGATAAATACTACGTTGTAATTCTCCAAATCATGTTGTAGCATTTCTATGCAGGTTTTGTTATATTCTCTTTGTAATTGGTAAGGTTTATTACCATCCATGTAATATATCAGGTTATCAATGATTGACCTATCTGTTACGAAATTATCATTATCCCCTAATACTTTTCTCCTGTTCTCAAGTATAGCTAACTGATATTTATGGGCCCAATTATAATCCCCTGATAACTGGAGTGCGTGTTCATGGGATTTTACTCCAAACTCATCCCACACATTACTCGCTGATGTATTTATATAGGGTAAACCCAATTCTTTGGATATCAGTTTAGCTAAGGTTGTTTTTCCTAGACCTGATGCTCCGCTGAGATAAACTCTTAAATGTTTCATAGAATCCTTTATTTTTTAAGAATGATTTTAATGTAAAAGCTCCACAATAATTCTCGAACAATGACTTGTTCGGAGTTGGGAATGGTTGATTCTTATACCAATTGATTTTCACATCCCGCATATACTTTAAGTGATATGCTCTCAATGATATCAAAAAGTGGTTCTTCTTGTATATCTTCTGTAATGCGTTCTTACTCACTACTGAGCTTATCTCTGACCCTCTTAAGAAGGCTTTGATTGACCCATACTTTTCAAGGAATTGTTGTGCTCTCTTCTCACCCACCAAAGGATAACCCTTAATGTTATCTGAGTCATCACCGACCAAAGTAAGGTAATCCACAGTTTGCTTAGCTTCATACCCCTTAAAATGTTTGCAAGTGTTCACGGTTATTTTCTCTTGGCTATGTGGGTTATAAATAACTACATCCTTTGTCGTAGCCAACTGGTTGAAGTCTTTATCTGATGAGATGATTATGATTGTCCCCACTCTCTGTTTTTGCAGGAGTTTAACCACCGAGTAAATCATATCATCAGCTTCCTGGTCTGGGTTATGTACTACTGATACACCCAAATTGTAGAGTCCTTCCATTACCTCTTCCTTTTGCCTTAGGAAATCTTCCTTATCAAAATCCAATTTCTGTACCCTAGAACCCTTATAATCTGGGCATATCTTTAACCGGTGTTTACTCCTGGCTCCATCAAATACCGCGATTACTAAATCTGGTTGGAATTTTCTTACCTGAGCCTCTACCACGAAAGGTACTCCATATATAACAGATGTGGGCCTACCACTCACATCTGTAAATGAATTGAATCTGTGGTAAGCCCTGTACATAAGGTTGTTTGCGTCAAATATTAATGCTGTTTCTACCATTTTATTCCTCCTCTTCTCCCACTGGGAATAGGTTTATCTCTTTCTCGTTGAGATCTTCTAGTACTTTTTTAGTATTACTAAAAGTGTTTATTCCAGCAAGTTTAATAAGTTTACTTCTAATGTCTTTGTTCTCCTCCAAAAGTGATTGGAATGCGTCTTCTCCCCGTGCAATTTTATTGCCCTCTTTATCGTAATAAATCGATGAACCCTTCTCCCTCTTAACTGCACCAGAGGATTCAAGTACTTCGGCTAACCCGGCATACCTTGAGAATCCAGGTTGGCAGTAATCAGCCAGGAAATATACTTCAGTCTCCATTGTTGGCCTTGGTGGAGCTACCTTGTTTTTCTTCATTCTCAAGGAAACATAGTTACCAACCCAGGTCTCTTTCCCATGTACCTTTTCCTTGATTTGTTTCTTACGATAAAAACCCATACGAATATGGGCAAAGAATTTCATTGCTTCTCCACCCGGTGTTGTCTCTGGATCCCCAAACATGGTACCCAACTTCTTCCTAAGCTGGTTAATGAATATGCAAGTGACTCCCAAATCTGCAAGCTCCTTGCCTCTCTTCCGGAGAAAGTTACCCATTGCTTTAGCTCTGATACCCATCTCTGCCTTCTCATCTGTTTGTTCCATCTCCAACCTCTCTATTGTATCCAATGCTGCAATGGAATCCAACACATATAGAATAGGTTCATTGTGAGTTAACTTCTTTCTCAAAGCCCTGGCAGTTTCTATTGTCCAATCTGATATAACCTCTATGGCGTTCTCATGGAATACCAGAACCTTATCCAAATCAATCCCATTTGTTGTCCACCAATCCTTCGAGTAAGAACTCTCAGCATCTACCCACATTCCCCAACCACCAAGCTTTTGGCATATAGCTAAGAAATCCAATGCTACCAGAGATTTACCCGAGCTCTCCTGGCCGAATAACTCGAGTACCTTACCAAATGGTATACCCCCTCCAGTTACCCAGTTCATCACTAAACTCCTTGACGGTAGCCATGGCATATTCTCCACTTCTCCATACATCTCAGAAGCCAGTGATACTTGAGAGTATTTATTCATGATACTCTGCAAGCTCTTTGTCTTTTTACTTTTCGCTTTCTTTGCCATCAGTCATTTCTTTCAAATACAACCACTATACCGGTATTGGTATGTACCATTGTTTTTACAAACCAACCTCTCTTTAGCCATACCTCTATCCCCTCTCCATAATCATAGGTAATATCTACTGCCATTTGCCTGTATTTTGGTATATTCACTTTAGATGCTTCCCAAATACCACCCTTGGCTATAATGTTGTCCTTATCTATGAAGAGAGGTCCATCCATTGGACCCCCTTCTACGTTCTCTTTCTCTTTACTCATCGTCTTCGTGTTTATGTTTTTTGAGTTTCTTAGCCTTCTTCAAGGTTGATTTCTCTTTCTTATCCTTTTTGGATTTCTTTGATGAACCCATATCGTCATCCTCTTCCTCTGGTTCATCACTGCTGGAAGAAGCATTACCCATGTACTGTTCAATGTATTCCTGAGTTTTCTCATAAGAAGGAATAACCTCTCTTACTAAAGCCTCGATGTCAACCCCTTCTTTGGGTCTGCAATTCTTGGGTACTGTATTGGGTTTACAGGGTTTAACCGTGTACTCGGTATCATTTTTACCTGACCCTGTTCTCTTTAGTTTAAGGTCATACCCTTCATCCAGATCAGTCATATCTCCCCACTCTTCCTCATCAAGATAGAGGTCAATAATCTCTGAGTATTGAGACTGGGCTAACTGCAATAGTTTGGGTTCAGAGTCATAGTCTTTACCCTTACCGTCTTTGCAAAGGAGAACAGCAACCATGTATTTTTTCTTAGGAGAAAGGTCTTTAGCCAACTCCTTATCATCTGGGTCTTTGGATTTCTTTAGCTCCTCGTACTTCTCGTAGATAGCACAAGGCTCACCATAAGTCATGGGAGAATAAACTCCCTTGATATCTCCACCCAAGTAGAATTGAACTACCTCTTTTATAAACTCTTCTTCATCTCCAGCAGAGAGTAAACGAACTCTCAGCTCTTCATCTGCTTTCTGGAAAAGTACTTTACCATTTCCTTTTGTTTTGAGAGCCTTTTGTTTATCTCTCAACCTGTCTTTTAAACTTTTCTTTGCCATAACATAAAATTAAATTATACTTTATCCCGCCTAATATTAGCGGATACTGTTTGCATTAACATAGATCTTTGCTCGAAAGCTCGTACACATACTTCAAGTATGTCAACATCTGCACTCACTGCTAAGAATTTCTTGTAATCATCCTGATACTCCTTGCTTTTATATACCATGGCTTCAGCTAAATCATTGGCCATTTTCTCTTGGCTTTTGTATTGGGAGAAGAGTCGGGACCTTGTCTTCTCAAGAATCCTTTCTCTCTCCCTCTTTAATACTAAAGCTTTTTTATGTAACATGGCAATAAAGGCATAGTGATTAGGCTGGTCTTTTAACTCCGAGTTAACTGAATCATTGTCGAATGAAAGTTCATCTTTGAGATTAAAAACTATTCTCTCATCTCCCAAGTTAATATCCACTACAGTTATACTCGTGTTTGTTTCCCAATATTTTAACTTTCTTATCTTCTTTAGGTTAACAGCCATACCATTTTTATTTTAATTAGTACCAGACCAAATTATAAATCCCTCTTTTCCTTGTAGATAGTTTTTATAGTTGGGAATCTCAAACTTATATTACCCAACTTATTGATAGTCTCTTCGAAATACTTAACAGTAGCCCATTTTCCAATAATCAATTTGGGATTCTTAAACCATTTCTTCCTATCTTCAATGGTATACCCAGAACCAACTGATACCCTGAAACCCTTATGCTCAATGATAAGGTTAGTTACCATGTCCTCTACTCTCCTTTTCTTAATGGGTCTACCCTGGTTATCTAAGGAATCATAGTAATAAGTGAATGGTCCTGTCTCCACATCAAGTATTTGGTACTCAGCGTCATCAAATTTCTTCATCTTTAGAACTACATCAGTTTTTATCCCTTTGTACCCGACATTTTTATGGATTACTAATCCCTCCCATCCCTTACTATTGGCATCTTCAAACTCTTTCAGAAGAGAATCCATATCTTCTACTTTATGTTGTTCAAGCATAAAGATATGGGGATATTCCATCGTCTTCAAATCCTCTTCTAATTGAGCTAACCTCTCAGTAAATGGCCTAGTTCCCTTGGCTGAGTTATGCTCTTCCCAAGTAACATAGTCATATACTGCATAGTGGGGTTCTGGGATAGTGTAATCCTTTTTCTTTACATCCCCAACTACCTTTTGAAAATCCTCGTTACCATCTGAACCAATTAAGAATACCTCTCCCACTAATACCATGTTACGGATACCAGATTCTTTAATGGCATCCTTCAATACTTGAAGAGTTGTAAACTCATTACCCTCTCTTGAGTATGTCCTTGCAACTCCTTTCCCATCCACGAAAGTTTCACATCTAACTCCATCCAATTTTCTTGACCAAAGCCAAAGATCTTTCTTGAAGTCCAATTTATTCTGGTAGTCAAAGAAGTTCTTGGCTCTGGTTATAGAGAATTGAGGAATGAGGTTTCTCTTCATTGTGGTGAAGTATGCAGCATTTATATTGGCTACGTTAATTCCCTGTTTCAACCCCTTGTCAAGGATACATAATAGAGTATCTGCATAAGCTGGATACTTATCCAACATATTAATGCACCTGTAAAGTGCATTGTGACCAGTTAATCTCCTACTACATAAATCTCTAAACAAGTCGTATATAGAGTAATCTTCTGGTAAATCTCCATTCGGGTCATGAGTATATTTAAACTTCTCTATCCCTTTCTTGGTAACTCCAAATTTTTTGAAAGGGTTGTAAGTCCACCATAGTAGTTTCCTACATTCTGGGTACCTTAACAGGACATTGGTTTTGACCGAGGCAGTATTTGTCTGCCTTAGGTCATCCACCAATCCTTCCAAACTATCTAATAATTTCTCATTGTAATCCATGATAAATATTTTATTTATTGCAAATATAATATCCCGTTATCTCCCTTGCAATTATCGGGTTTCTTTATTTTCCCACCAGTATGGAGTGTAACATTCCTTGTATACTTCTGAGTAATCAGTACCCCTCTCATATCCTCTCAACTTTGACCATCTTAAACCCAACTCGAAATCAACTGCCATAGTAATACCTTTCAACTTAAACCCAAAGTATTTTTGAGTATCTGGGTCCCTACATATATCGAATAACTGGTCTACCACTTTGTCATTCATATCTTTCGGGTCAAGATAGAACATAAGAGAGTCATGTATTGTCCCAATTTGCTCGATAGAAGATGGAAGTTCTCCTCTCATTATTTTCTCCCTAATAAGTATACTAGAAAACAATGCGAAATCCGAAGCAGTTCCTTGAATAGGAGCATTTATAGCATCTCGTAAAGCTTTTGCGTGTTTGCCTCTATCTCTCCTATTTTTAGCATCTGGTAACCTTCTCTTTCTACCGAATGGAGATAACACGTAACCATGTTTCTCAGCGAATTTCATTTGTTTCTTAACAAACCTCTTAACGCCCGGGAAAATCTCAAACCATTCTTCCAAGAACTCAAGAGCTTCTTCCTTCGTAGCTTTATGTTTATCGGTTGATAGGGATTCTTTCAAATGGTTTGGTCCCTGTTGATACAAGATACCAAATCCAATTGTCTTGGCTTGTTTTCTCTTCACTTTCCACTCCTTGTAATTTGGGTCATCCTCGTTAGAGTAAATCTTATTTATCTCATCGTAATCCTCTCCATATTTCTTACAAGCAGTAGCCAAGTGTATGTCATGACCAACTCTAAACCATTCCAACATCTGTTTATCCTGAGACCAACCTGCAACTACCCGGAACTCTGCTGCTGAATAGTCAAGCTGCATCATGACCTTTCCTGGAGGGCATACAAACATTTGCTTAATGTCACTTGCCGTAGTATCTCGTGGCATATTCTGCAAGTTAGGATTCCGACTGCTAAGTCTCCCCGTGACCGTATTGCAACTCACATAATTAGAGCGAGTTACATAACTATGCTTATCATTTACTGATAAATCCATGATGGTCTTCTTACCTATATACTCTACCCTAATCTTAGTTAAGTATATGTATTTCCATGATTCACCACTTATAACCCTTCTTACTTGAGCTTGTGATATCCCATACTTTTCAACTATTTGCCCTTGTGTCAATCCCTCTCTATGGTCTAACAATATTTGTCCAACAGTTTGAGTATCCAATACTGTCTTCCCATTGATAGCTCCGTTAGTAAATGCAGTTCTGGTATTCTTATAGGCACGTTTTATATTCTCTGAGTAAGTGATACATTGTAAGTTCTCTGGGATATTATTTAGCGGGTTACAATCTATGTGGTCTATCACATACCCATCTGGTATACTGGCATTATTAAATGCTGACCATACTAACCTTGATACTGGTAACATCTTTTTTATCCCAGTGCCATTCCTTAACCCCACTCTACTATGTAACCTATTACCAGATTTCTGTACCCTAGGTACCATCTCATGTGGGTTGTTATAGTCTAACATACCTTGAGCACCTGGTATTTTTACTGAGAATATTTTACCTTCAGACGATGCTAAATAACCAGGCCAATTTGGGATTTCTTTAAATACCACTTCTCCATATTTCTTACCCACTTCTACAGGCTGTATATCTAACCTGGATACATCATGCATGATAACATCCAAGTCATATTTAGCTATCTTCCAAATGGGTTTAAAACCACGTGGAGTAAGTAATTTATGGTATTTCGTACACTCAAGAACATCTCCCCTATCTGTAGTTACCCTGTAAGTATCCAGTACTCCCTTGTTTATAGTATGAGTTACCTGTTCCCAAGTTCCAGCATGAGTTAATACATAGATATTATCTTTTACCACATCTTTTACCCCCACCTCTTTTGGAGCTATATCACCTATAACTATATCCCTTTCTTTTCCTACCAAAACCGTATCCTCAGTTACGCAACCATGGATAAGGAATGAACCATGAAGAGTGTTATCTGGGTTAAGTACATCCCTTATACCTACAATGTAAGTGGAGTATAACTTGGTCATCTCTCGATACTTTAACAGAGTATCTATAAATCCAGTCTCATCCTTCTCCCTTAACTCGAGTAATACATCTTCACTCGTTGCTGGGTTATTGGTTGGTTTCTTGGTTTTCTTATCCTCTGTATACTTTATTATTGGTAGCTTCAACCCATACCTGTTATAATATAAAAAGTCAATGAGTTGTTTCACTGACTTTAGATTTAGTGGTTCAAGGGTTTTCTGATCACTTTTAGTTATACCAACTCCGGCTGAGTAATTGTCATACTTCTTTTGTAGGTTAGTGATACTCCTTTGCAAGCTGCTAGCTTTACGTTTATCTTCAGTCTCATCTAACTCGTTAGTCTTTATTTCAATTTGTTCTAGAAGGTTACCCAATAGAGCTTTTTTAGCAGCCTTTAGTCTCTTCTTATTGTACTTAACAAGAGATGGTACTGAGTACATCTTCTTCTCAGCTTCCTCAATCTTTATTTTATAACTCTCCACTAACCCATCAAGGTATGGTCTATCAACCCAGTATCCCCTACTCTCAACTTCTGATAAGTTATATGAAGCCATCTCCAACAGGTTTCTATACAACTGGTAGAATCCCAGTTCTCTTACCCTACTCTCAAGGTATATAGCTAACCTAAGACAAAGGTCAGAGTCCAAGGCATTATAGGGTGCAAGTGTTTCTAGTGGTACGTTTGTCCAAAACTTAACCGTATCTTCTGGGGTCCTCTCTGTCTCCTCTCCCCTGATTGAGTAGTTTGCATACTCGGGAAAAAACGAATAAGCCAGAGATTTCAAATCGTGTGGTCTCTGCTCATTCAACAGATATTTTAATAACATGGTATCCAATATAACTCCCCTTGGTTTTATACCATACTTAAGCCACCAACCATGCTCGAATTTAAAGTTGTGTGCTACCTTAGTTATCCTATCATTCTGGATTAATTCCCTACCTATATACTTAAGGATTCTCAACCACTTATCCCCCTTTTTATTTGGGGAATCTTTGTGGGCTAGGGGTATAACATAAGCATACCCGGGTTGAAAAGCTATAGATATACAGGTAGGGAACCCATTAGGATTTGAACTATGGTGACCAGATGTCTCATAGTCATGAGCACAATATCCAGTCACCTTGCAGTACTCGACAACTTTCTTCACATCAGCCATGGTAATGGCATAACTGAAATGATAGTTATCTAGTACCGACTTGTTCATCTCTTATACAATTTTTAAGAATGTTCCAATCTTTCCTGTACGAGTGGAGAGATGCGATGTTATGGTATAAGTAACCCTGTTTAAGTTCTCTTAAACCTTTTGACCTGAGTACTTCTCGTATGTACTCTTTCAGTTGCCAAGCTAACCATACATCATTTCCGAAATGAGTTACTACATCGGCTGAACGTTGGTTGTATATCAGATGTACCTGTTGGTTACGGATAATTACCTGATAATACATGGAGCAAGGTACTCTCTTCTTTCCACCTATATATGCTCCATCCTTCTCCAAATCCCATACAGGAATAATTCCCTGACGAGTATCAGGGTTTCTGAGTAACTCATTGATGACTCTCTGTAAATTACCGATAGCATCTTCTGACTCATCACCTGGACAGAAGTTCAATCTCTCCCCATAGGCGTAATCAAACTTGCCATTTACCAAGAACTCCTCCCAAATCTCTTTTCGGATTTTCCAAGCTTCACCAGGATTTAAACCTTTCGGGTCAACTCTCTCGTTGAACTCTGCAATAGCCCATTTCTTTGTTGACTCAATGTCAGTCTGGGTACCATTGAATAAGTACTCTTCCTGACCCAAAGAGAGTAGACAGTAGGAGTAGTTCAATACTTCTCTTGTCTCATAGTTAATGTCCCCCTCAATATTCTTGTTTTGCATGGATTTAGGAGTAACTATAGCACTCATCTCCCAAACCTCTCTTCTTAATTCGGACATTAACTCGTATGCGTCGTCGAATACTCTCATCTCTTACTCCTCCACTTTTTCTATTGTCCCCCAAACGTCAATATCAGAGATAAGTTTGAAAGCTTTAGCTTCCTTTACCTCTTCATTAACCCTTGTCTTCATTTTCAGGTTCATCTCGCAACCTGAGAAGTGAGAGAAGATAACTGTATCACCGATGTTGTAATCAGTTACAGCATCTCCTTTTCTCACTACCTCTCCAATAACTGGTTTACCCTCTTGAGTATTACCCGGGATAATGATACCAGATTTTAATTTCTCATCTCCCTCGATAACCTCTACAAGGAGCTTACTCGCTCCCACCTTTGTAATGTTTACATTGTCTCTGATTAATGAAATTTTCTTTTCCATATCTTTAGTATTAATTTTAATTGAATAGTACTCAACATGTTAGTGGGTTTATTGACCTGGTAGTTTGCAATCCCTAGCAAGGGTTTTCAATTTTGCTTTAAAACCAATAAACCCATCTTTAGCTATTAACTGCCTGCATATCCTTATATGTACCTTGTACTTCAGGCTCCCGGCATAATCTGGGTCAGAGAATTTCTCTAATAGCTCCAACATCTTTTTGGTTACGTCGTTCTCTTTCCCTTTCAATAGCTTGTGAAGATCCTTGTGGATATGGTATCCAGTTAGTAACTCAATGGATGACCACATATTCCCACAAAATAAAGTAACTGCTAGGTCTACTCCCTCTCCATAGATATACTCACCCATTCTCTGGATAAGAAGAAAGTCGAATATCAACCTCTTGGTTACTTCTGATGACCTGATGTTAACAATCATCCTCCTAGTATCATCCTTATGTCTCCTTTGAAATACCACTGAAAGTAGGCATCCCTTACCAGAATCATGTTGGTTAGTGAATTTATAGGCTATATTATATGAACCAGCATTAGCCCTTTCTTTTGCCTGTATTTGAGATTTTACAAGGTCAAGTTGGTTAAGGCTAAGGTAGTTCGCTATAAGACGGGTCCATTTTTGCAAGTGGTACCCGAAGAGTTTTGCAAAATCAAATTCAGGGTCTATCCAAGCCTTGTTAATATCTATCACCACATTGTATGCAATGAGTTGGGATGATACCCTTATCCCACTTTCCGGTAGTTTATCTGCGTTTAGGAAAAGATACTCATTGATCTTTTCCCAAGCGTGTTGTGTTGTGGGTGCTGTTAAATAAATCATATTAATATTTTGAGCGGATCCTAAACTCATTTATCTTGTTCTTCTTATAGTAGATATGGTAAATGCTTCTTGCTGTCATACCCACGAATGCAAAGAACCCAAACATGAACAAGGTACCCTCCATAAGTTTTACCCTGTAAGTTACCTCGTCTGTCATCATCTGAGTTTGTTTCCAGGGTTTATTCTTCAAGCAATTCCTTGCTATCTGGAATTTGTAGGTTGATCTCCACAATAGTTGGCACATCTTTTGGTCTCTCTCGATACCCAGTTGATTACCACCTCTCATGAACTCATCAGTGATTGGTCCATTGATTACCTTGTACCCAGGACAATATACCTTTCCTAGTACTGCCTTCGCCATCTGAGCACCCCTTCTCAATAACAGGTCAAGAGTATCATCTTCTGGTTCTGCCTCACAATATTTCCGGATATCTTCTTCTTCTATACCCGAGTAAATCAATAACTCAAGCCAGAAATGAAGAGCATCTGCACATTCTTCGTTGAAATTCTGAAGGAATGGCATCATGTTTGAACGGCTATCCCCTTTTGAGAACATCTCCATCAGCTCATCGTAGGACTCATACCCCTCTCCCAGTTCCTCAATCACTCTTCCCACAAAATCCTTGATTAGGGATTGAGATACTTTTAAATTCACATTTACCGGGTACTGTGGTAGACCCTCTATCTTGATATAAGAATCAAGCAACACTTTCTGTAACCGATACATCTCAGTTAACCCTTTTCCCAGTGGGTAAACCACTTCTTCTTTTATGTCCCTTATGTCCATAACCTATTTGTTAGATTTATAATACTTTTTAATTAACTCTTTTAACCTATCTGAATCCAGGTTTAAATCCTGTCTCAATTTAGCTTTAATCTTTAATTTTGAATAGCCCTTCGATTTATACTTCTCAATCAACCTTTTTGCTTCCTTAGCATCTTTCTCATTTAAATACTTGGCTTCATCCAAATCTTTAAAATCTTTCTCCTTTGCTAAGAGCTCTCGTTGAATTTTGTTATTTTGCATCTGAGCTATGGCACATATTTCAATATCCCCACATATCTTACAATCCTTATCCCGTGGGTCATATTGTGTCCCGAAACATGGGTCATCTGGAGTACCTATCTTGCTCAAATCTATAGGTTTAGATAAATCAATGGTTTCCTCTGGTTTTTTCTTCTTTGCCATGTCTTGTTAATTTTTACTATAATAGTTTTCCATTGTAATCTTCAATTACATTGAGCCCCTCATCCTTGTAATATTTAAGCCTGTGTTTTGAATGTCTTTTCAGATAATTTCCTTCATCAAAGAAGTCATCAAAGTAGGTTACTTTCTTAGATTCATGAGAACGAAGAGCCCTACCCAATAACTGGAGTGCCTGTATAGCTGAGTCTCCAGATGCTAGGTTTTGCATATATTGGATTAAGGGCATATTCTGGCCAACCTTAATGATGAGTGACGCTATGAGAATATTGGTCTCACCTCTCTTGAACCTATCAAGCTTCTCTTTCCTGTCAGATACGTTGTGATGTATATACTCTATCTTTAGATAAGGGAATTCTTTCTTATACCTTTCGTATGTTTCCTCTACCTGAGCTATATACTTACATACTACCAAGATAGGTATATGTCCTTCTCTCACGTGATATTTAGCAGCATCTATAGCCCTGTCTAACCTTTCCACTCCATAGGTGATAGCGGCATCAAATTCTGATTTATAATCAGAAGCTCCAACTGGTTTGGTATTCCCCTTTCTCATCGTAATAATGATATTAGATGATACTCCCATCTCCACTAATTCCTTGTTCTTTATCACGAACGTTTCCTGCCCAAAGAAAGATTCAACAGTGATGTTCTTTACCTTATCCTTGTGTCTTAATGCAGTACCACTCAAACCAACTCTAATAGGGATTAGGTATAGCTTATTTAATACCTTTCTAGCGGTTTTACTCGTAGCAAGATGACATTCATCATATATGAGTACATTGTATTGGCTTAGATACTTCCAATAATTCTCTATATTTCTCACCAGAGTGGGCAACATACATACCATGATGTCACCCCATTGAACTTCTTTCCCCTGCATATAACCCCAACTATCAAACATATCTGGTAAGTCATCCTTGAATTGGTTATATAGCTCGGTACCATTCACGATAATTAAGGATTTAGCCTTATACACTGAAGCATGGATTAGCCCAGCTATTAAAGTTTTCCCAGCATTCGTTGCTGCTCCCACTATACCTCTTGGGAATGGTACCCCACCACATGAGTTTTTGAGTATGCTCCATGCTGCCTTTCTCTGGTAAGGTCTTCTCTTCAAATCTCCAATATGAACTGGCATAGCTTGGATTTGTGGTAGATTCCTGTTATCCTCTATATCATAGGGTACTCCATGATTCTCAATCCACTCTATCACTCTGGGTAATAGGCCAGTCTCACAATATCCCCTATCACTTACCATGTGTACTAAACCATCCCAACCATGTGGCATACTCGCTCTCATGTAAAAAGCTTGTGGGTGACGAAAGGATAACTCCTTATAAAGTTTTTGGAGGACTTTTATATCCCCCTCCACTTTAAACTTGTTATTATTCAGTTTGATTGTTACCATTTGTCCCACTCTTTAATAGAGATGATTACCAAGAAAAAACCAATACAGGTTATGGTCAAGGCAGGTGGTACCCATATAGGTGATAAACAGGTACCATAAGAAATGTCTTCATAACCTAACCCGAAATACTTTACCAAGGTTAAAAATAACCCCATTACTATGCAGGTAGAATACGTTACTACCATAAATTTTAGGAACCAGTTCCTACTCTTTCTGTCTTCATTCTTCTCCATTATCTAGTGATTTTAATTTATCCAAGTTTAACCATGACATTGATTTAGGTTTCTTAGCACTCACTCCATTCTTCTTCATATACCTGTATAACCTTTCCACTGCCTTATCTCCAACAAACTGGGATGGAAAGGGTATACCTCCTGTAAACGCTAACCCATCAAACTGAGCGTTCATATATAGCTCTGGTTTTACTTTCACCTCTGCAATATATTCAGCTGCTTTCACGAACCATATCTTTGATTCTGGTTTCTTTGAAACATCATCCACAATCCCTGTACTATCTAATACAGCCTTGTTATATATCTTGCAAAGAGTGTCAGTTATATCTTTATTCTTATCTTGTTTCTCAGCCTGTAAAGCTTCATACTCAGTACATATCCTGGAATGTAATGGTAAGAATTTATTTAACCCGTACACTCTCATCATCTTCAATCCCAGTGTACAGTACTGTATAAATGCTTCTCTGTTATCTAATTCAAAATCCTCAGCGAAGTCAACCGCATTAGAGGCTACATCTTTTAGTGTTGCCCATTCCTTACTTGTAGAAGTAATCAGGTTTATACCTCTATGCTTCATCTGTTTCCTTACCTTGAAAAGTATGGATGCAAATAGAACTGCACTATCCTTGGATGTTAAGGTTACCTTCTCCACCTTCTCTTGTATCTTCTTATTGCTAACTACTACTGCTCTATTTGATATCGAGTATGGGCTGGCAAATTTTAATAATTGGTCAACTAGATTTTCTTTATTTGTGTTAATTGTAATTACTCCTTGCTTTTGTAATTTTTCTACTACTAGGAGCAAATTACTCTTCCTAATGTGGATACTTGGTTCATTTCTTGAGGATACTGTATTTTCTTCCATGATTAATTGCCATTTTATAATTAATGAGTTCTCCGTAAGTTAAGAATTTATGCTTCCTTATCCTCCGTATGGTTTCTTTTTTACCAAGGTCATTCACATCCAGGTAAGTCCCATTAGATTTCTTATCTTCCCAATACACTACCCTTACCTTCTTGAAGTTCACCAGCTTTAATGCAAGGTTAACGCTCTCCACTAAAGCATCTGGGTCAAGTAGTAAATCTATAGCCTCGACTGGGGAAGAAAGTATAGTGTTAATCTGCCACTCAGTTAGTAATTTCCCAGCTGTAGCTATGGCAGAATCTCCTATTGTCTCAGCGTTGAAAGCCCCCTCACATAATTGAACCCTCTTATATAGGTATAGAGCTTCCATATTATATATCACGTATGCTTTCCCTAACCCTGTCTCATTCGCTACTGGGTTTTTGTATTTGGTTGTTCCAGCTCCCATCACTTTCCTAGCATTAAAATATACCAACTGGTCATGCATGATATAGGGGATTATTACATAGCCCTTGTATGGTCCTGAATCACAATAACCAAATCCCTTTTGAGATAGAGATGCAATGGAGAATCCCCTATTTTTAAGGTACTGCCTACATACTTTTGCTATGTGATTCGTACCGAATATAATATTATGGTACCCCTCTGGGAGTTCTAAGCCCTTGACTTTATTATTTATCTTTAGCTCTGACTCTGGTACCTTAACATCAAGGAAGTCCCAATCACCAGAAAAAACCTGTTCCCAGGCTTTTTTCTCAGTTTCAGAATTGGTTAACTCCATGATGGCTTGTATCGGAGGTTTATCATACCCACACCTAAAGCAGTGACAATTATTCGTGATAGGCTTTACTCCAAATTTCCCCACTGCCCCGCAGAACGGGCAAGTTGAGTTCACCCAGCCCCTAGCTTTAGGTACTGCATGAAGGTTATGTATAAACCACCCATATAAATATTTTACTGTTCTCTTACTATACCTCGCCATAATGTGTATAACTTAATACTCGATATATAGTTCTTTTAGACACCCCGAATCTTTTGGCTAACTCTTTTCTTTGTAACCCAGATTCCCTTATGAACTTTACTTCTTCTCTTGTCAATTTACTATTAGGATGTTTTACTCCCTTCTTTGGGAATATACCATCTTCTATAGCCTGGTGTATGTTCTCTTTTTGAGTTCCCCAGTATAAGTTATCTAAGCTTAAATTCATGGGGTTATTATCTCTGTGACAAACATACTCTTTCCCATCTGGGTTAGGTATATATGTTATGGCTAATAACCTATAAAGAGATTTTAACCTGTTATATACATTTACATAAGGCCTATAAATTTTTACACCGGCTGAAGTCACATTACTCAACTTCTTTACCAATGCTACTCTAACCCAATTACCCGATCTGTTAGAATATACTTTAGCATCCCTAGTTATCCTGTAATTAGGATAACCTGGAATAACCTCACCATATTTCTTACAAATCTCCTGCATTATTTTTTCCTTCTGATTCTCCAGTTTCTTCATCCATCAAATAACTTTCGAATTGTTTATTAAATTCCATTGCCTGTTCTTTATTCAGTTCTCTAAACTTTTGCCTGTCCATATCCACATTAAATATAGCTCTCCCTCTAGGTACCCCATCACGATGTTCTATAATCTCTAGCCTTTGTAGCCCAGATTCCTCCTCCTCTTGGGTACGATTTAAACCAAAAGCCGCGTTCACGTGTCTTATCACGTCGATTGCACCCGCTATATCTTCTCCAACATACCTTGACCTCTCATGTTTAGCTCCGGTACGAGTAACATGGTTAGCTGACCAGTGTATCTCTATATTATGTTTGAGCATAACATTAGATATGTCTGTGTATGCTTCTGATATACGTTCTGATAGAGCTTCTTTCCCAGTGTTAGAACCCATCTTACCCATGTAATCAGTGATTAATACATTGGGATAGAATCCAAAGTTCTCCTCAAGTTCACAGATTAATTTATCTACAGAGTTACCATTTGTTATTAACGCGGGCATACGCCTAACAACAACCTCTCCACCTAACCTTTTATATTTTCTAAAGGTTTTCTTCACATCTCTATCGTAATCTCCAGAAAGAATCTCCATTTTGGTTTTGTTACTCATGCACTGTTCCAAACGAGCCATGTATTCTTCTTCACCGTTCTCAAGGTCAACCACCAAAACCTTCTTTCCCATTTTAAGATACCCTACTATCACATTAACAAGGAAAGCCGTTTTCTTTTTCTTTGGCCTATCCACTATTACTATGGTGGCTCCCTTTGGATACCCACCTGCATTGGTTAACTTGTTAATTTGCCTGAACGGTGTTGGGAATATAGTTTGTACATCCCTTCTCATTAATTGTCTATCAGACAAACCCCCAATAAGAAAGGACCTTGTTAGGTCCTCTACTATTACTCTTGGTGATATTGCTTTACTTACTTTCTCTGAGAAGTTATGGTATTTATTGAAATCAAGGATATCCATATTCTCAATGGTATCCTTCAAATCTAAATACTGGGCGAATTTCTCTGTTTGACTTACAATATACTCGGGATCTTTAATCGCTCCCCTGAATAAATCTCTGGCTAAATCTCTCACGTTATTTAACTCAGATTCCAATAAAGAAGAAGTTACAGATGTATCCTGTAAAGTCTTTCTCAATTCCTCCATGTAAACTGCTTTCCCGGGAACTTTCCTGAATGACTTGTAGTAATCTTTTATGACCTTTGCCAGGATAGCGTGCTCAATCAAAGTGAAATACTCCTCTGAGTACAAGTTAACTATCTTGTATCCCTCTGGATGCTGCAAAGTGTATTTTAATATCTCGAACTGAAAGTCTGTATCAAACTCAAACTTAGCCATACATATTTTATGTTTGTTAACCATTAGTTCCCCTTGTTAATTAAGCACTTAGGGCATAATTTATAATCTAATAGCATATTTTGTGCCTTAGGTTGTCAACTTACTAAATATTTATATTTATATTTGCACTACCAAACTATATAATAAAATCAGAGATATGGAAATTCACAGGCTAAAGGAAATGCAAGATGACTACGATGAAGAGTTATTCAACAAAATCTACAGGGATTGCAGTAAACTTATGGACAAACTCACTTTTGGTATTAACCCCCTCTACTATGGAGTTACAACAGATATTATCCGGAGCTGGTTTGATGATAAGTTTATTTATGTTTATAATAAGTATTATGGTGAGATGTCGGATAAATCGCTCAAGTCACATATCATCAAAGCATTGCAACAATTCAGATGCAGGATTCTCAGAGGAGCATACACCCAACATTCTGAAAAGAATATTGAGATGGTTCGATTAGATGGTGAAGAGTATCAGAGATATAACATGGATGTTATAGATGAGATAGAACCAGAAGTTGATGAAGAGCTCCTCTCTAAAATCAAGGACTTCATGAAACAAACATTAAGTGAGGATGCTTACTTCTTATTTAATTTACAACTCAATCCTCCACCAATGGTTTTATCCCATGACAAAGAATCTCAAGATGCTAAATGGGCAGCATTCTTAAACCTCCCTCAAGAAGAATCCACTTATATTTACTTTGACAAACTTCGAGAAGAGATACAACGAGGAATTAAACGATGTAGGAACAAATTCAAGGACCAAGTAACTACAAAATAAAAGGGAGAGGAATTAACCTCTCCCTTTCTTCTCACCATTAATTACCAATATAATAAGAGAAAACACGTTAATAATTCTTTGGGGCATCTTGGTAAATTGTCCATGAATAACACCCAGCTCCCATCATTAATGGCATAGTTCCTTCCCAATTAAATACCCCATTATCTATATCATTAATTACTACCTCATTCCTGTACCCATATCTTGACTCATTAAATCTACCATGGATATACCATTGCAACCCTGAATCACCCCTTGAATCACAGAATTGAAGATACTTGTCTCCGGCTACTGGAGGTATACATGGGTTAAACCAGTAACTCCCCGAGGATGATGGACCACCCCAACATTGTACTGATAGCTGCATGTGGAGAACATCATCTTTTACGAAGAGTCCCATACCATTACCCCAGGCATCTTTGTAAGCGGGGTATGTATTACCCACTATATATTGTAACCTACCAACAGTTCCTCCAGATTGTGGTGTTAGGATATTATAAGTATCTAGTCCAAACCCACCTTTACCAGTATTCATACCCAACGAGCTAAAAAGTAATTGGATTGGGCTTGCAAAACCATTATCTACTAATACCCATTTCATAGACCCATTCCAATTCATAGCTTTAACTCTAACCCAGTCACCCACATATTTTAGGTATGGTCTATGTGGACCATTATCAGCGCTACTCAAATCAAATGATGGGTCAACTATGGAATTAGGTAAAGCTATATGAAATAATAACCTTGTCCAGCCTTCCATATATTGTTCTCTCACCCATAATGAGTTTGGTATATTACCTATCAACTTGATTACCTTCTCATACCCCTCCATCTCTTCTGTAGGATGGTCAAGCAACAAACAACTCCTATGGTTACCATACCTTTGATTACCATTAGTTATATTACCTGTCCATCCAAAATTATTTCTTGCTGCATTATATAATGGTTGGTAATCCAAGTAACTTATACCCACTGTGTTGCTAATGCTAATCCATTGGGTGTTACTACTATAGTCATGGATATTATTACCATTTATTATCTCAGTTCCAGCCATTAACCCAGGTGTAACGTTAGCAGCAGGTACAAAACCCTTATTCCATGAATGTACTCTCCAGAACCCTTCTCCCTTTTGTTTAGAGGCTAGGATATACCCATTCACATATATGGGAAGTGATACTGTCTGGTCACCAGAACGTAATGCACCCACTCTAATATTTCTTCCATCCACTTTAGCTCCACCCTCTGTAGCCCCAAACGTGATAATGATAACCTGGTTGTGGTCATTCCGAATATCTGTGGGTAATGTGACATTCCCTGATTTGGCAGTAGTGGCTCCAGAAGACCAAACCATGTTACTCAAATCTACTACCATGGCTTTGTATATATCAGCTGCAGGTAAAGCTGCTGAACTGGGAGAAGCTGGTAGGTTCAGAGTGGGCATGTATACCTTGAAGTCATTACTCTGATTTAGGTCATCATACTTGGTTTGAAGTTCATTCTGAAGAGCTACAAGGTTTGTCCATATAGATTTCGTCTTTGCCACTGATGTCATGGCTGGCTCATTTTGACTACCATTTAGCTTATACCCCATAGTTGCATAGATTATACTTAAATCCTGAGCAAGTGATCCATCTATGTAGTCATATATATCTCCTAGATCAGTGCCTGTTTGTCCTTGATACCTTTTTAACTCTGTGTCTAGGCTCAAAAGATTTTGCCAAATGGTTTTAGATATGGATATCCAGTTGATATTAATCGGGTTTTTGTCTGGGTAACCTATCCTATTCCAAATCTTAGTATCTTCATCGTTTAGATATTTCTTAAGAGCCACGAAGTTCTCCCATACTGTTTTCAAGGTATCAAGGACTGTTTCCCCCACTGGTTGTTTTTCTGGGAACCCGAGTTTATTCCATAACTTCTTCAACTGGTCATCAATGATGTAAAGGTTATACCACATCGTGTACACTGCATTAATGAAGTTGTAGGTTTTGGGTAGCTCACCTGGGTTAGCTGGGTCCTCTGCACCTGTATAGTTAGGTATACCAAGCTTGGCCAACATGTTCAGGTCTACCCTATCTTTTTCCTTCAACCAGTTATCTAAGTATTTAAGGATACTACCCAGCTCTGCAAATTTCCCAAGTCCACCTCTTACTCCAGCTGACTCCACATCATCTAAGGATAATTTACTTGAGGACTTCATATCTGCGGAACCAGGAACTGCCCCCATTTGGTAGGTTCTTGCAGCTCCTGTTCCAGAGATATGGATTGTCATTAGAGGTGTGTCGTATTGATTTAATCTAGAGAGGTCAGATGAATTCTCAGCTGCTCTCAACGTGTATGTTATCTCAAACCTTACTGGTAATGTTGTTCCCACGTATGGTCTTTGATAGTAAGCTACCAAGATATATAACCCCTCTTTAGTCTCACCTGGAACATTCACGTTAATGGGTTGTTCCTCATGTACCAAAGTACCATACTTGTTCATATACACTCCAGTGGGTGCTGATACTTCCCAGTTCTCTAGGGTTTTCAAAATCCCCGTTTTATCATGAGATACTGTAAACCCAGTTGAGGTTTTAGCCAATGTATCAAAACCACAATAGATGCCTGGGTTTATTATCCCAAGCATCGCTTCCCTTAATTCATAAGATAGAACTAGGGCCCTATGATCTGTAAATGTCTTTGCTGCCATATTATTGATTTCTCATGTCTGTGAATTGGTGTAGTACAGTGATGTAATTTGTTTCTCTTGTTTTGATGTAACGGAGTAACCTGGTCACTAATCCTCTAGGCAGTGTAAACGTGATATCTAGCTTCACATTTACGGGTGTGAGATAATCTTCAATGACACTCGCTAGATTCTCCCTAAAATCTTCTGGGTATTCAGTATAGTCATTTCCAGGTACTACCGTAATATTTATTTGCTCGATAGCACAATCTGTACACCCATTACGATATTCCGAGTTATAGTCATACCTGATACCATCCTTCCTACCCTGAGTGTAAAGAGTGTCATACCTTAATCCTATATCATACCTTGTTGTACTCTTCCTAAAAGATTTGTGGTCCTCTGGTTTAACTCTCAACCCAAACAACCCCAAGAACATGTTCAACCCGTTAATGGTTCCCCTGTTCCTATGTATGTGTACTGCATAAGCAAGGTAGTCCTTGTATTGCTCATAAGTTTGGAAGGTCTCATATCTCACGTCTCCCCATAGCCAAGCTATGTAACGAAGTAATCCCAGATGGTCTACCTCTGGGATTTTATCTATATTCTGTGGGTCGTTAAGATACTTTAACCCTTCAATCTTGGGAATTAACTTCTCATCCCAATCATTCATGAAGGCTTCTGTAAACCTCTCTAATGGTCCCGCATCTCCCATTTTCTCTTTTACCTCTTCAGATAATTGAGGTGGGAAGTTAGGGTCATTTTGGTCATTTTGTTTGAACCCACTTGGTAGGCTCTCCATAAACCAGTTAAGTTTATGGAGAATATTATCCCTAGATAGTTTCATTTGCGTACTCGTGAATAGTTAATTGAATGTTCTCCACTTTTAAAACAGGGACTGAGTTGTCAGATACTGGGATATCTACGTTGTTCTTGTAGGTTTGGAACTCCCAAGAATCACCCTCCTGTATACCTGGGTTGTTGAGTTGTAACTTGAATATGAATACACCATACTCGAGTGTAGTATACCCATCTGGACCAGGTGTAGTAGATACTCCCTCGAATGTTTTCACTTGGGCTCCATTCTTAGTTATGATTATCGTCATGGTAGAACCAGAGATTCTTGAGATAATCAAAGCCCAATAAGCATTCTCCGTGGGTACATACCTACTCTCACCCCCCACTACTTCTTTCTTAAAGTCAATGTATCCAGGGAATGTGATTTGAGCTGCGTTGGGATTTTCTGTTGTGATTGCCTTTCTCCCGTAAGGTAATAAGTAAAGTTCATCCAACGTAAGATGGTCAACAGCATCCAGGTTATCTACCAACGCAATGATATCTGAAGTGTATATGGGTCTGTTGATATCTGAGTTGTTGTAGCTGTACTCGTTTACAAGGGCTGTCTCAACCAAAAGCTGGATATCTTGGGCTCTCTTCCCATACTTACCCCAGACAGTCAAACCTATATAGATTTGAGTTTCTCCAGCAGGGAAAGCCTGAACAGGTACTCCCAATACCTTTCTCATGTCAACATAATCCTCTAGTTTCTTTAACAGTAACTCGTTGGCTTCTCCACCATTGTCAGGAGTGATATAGTAAGAGATACCTGTCTCGCATGAGAAATCAGCTCCTACTTTATCAACACCTGGACAAAGTTTGGCTATATCAATGAAATCCTTGAAAGTTACCGCTCTATCTAAAGTTCTGAGAGAACAGCCAAGATGCTCCCTCATATCCTCTATGTTCTCTCTATCTGAACCACCAGTTGCAGCATTTGGGTTAGTTATTAATAATGTATAACCCTCTAATGCGTTTGAAGGTTCAATAGTTGGGTTACCCTGGAAAGCTGTGATAGTACCTGAATCCAAGTTACCGTTAACTCCTTGAGTTATGTTGTAGGATAACTTAGCTTCAGCTCCTACTCTCGGTATAGCTCCCCTGATACCATCCCCAAACTTAGCTACGAATAATCCTTCATTCACGTACTCAACCACAAATACTTGGTCATATGGACTTGAGAACCCAAGTGTATCAACTAAATCCCATTGTTCACTGTCAATGTATATTGTACCTGAACCATCTGCATAGTTTGTGGGTAATGGTAATACTGGATTCTTACCTTCTGGTACAAGTCCAAGGTCTGTGTACTCATCTGGAGTAGTGGCACTCTTCACTGATTGTTCAAGGTCTAAAACTATTAAGTTAGAACCCTTTCTCATTACCACATCTCCCATTTGCCTGAATGGTACTCCATTAGAACCCAATAGAATGTTCTCTCCCTTGAATATAATATCTTGTTGGGCTTCTGCTGGGTTACCTTCTGAATCCATGAGTTGTACTGTTACCCTTGCAGTCGATGGGATACGGGCTTTAATCCTGTAATCAATCAACCTTGATAACTGAATCATGGAAGAGATGTGTTTGGCTGTGTAAACATATAACTCCCTTGCAGAAGTATCTACATAATAATTCAACAACTCAGTCAGAGCAGCCATGTAATCAAGAATGATCATAAAGATATTGCTCTGACTATAATCTGTCATCTCTGGCAGTAGTGTCTTCACCCTATTAACTAGGGTTGTTTTAATGGCTCTGTATCCCCTGTCGAGATACCCTACCCATGGATTCTCTAATTTCATAATGTATTGTTATTTAATGGTGTTATAAAGTTGATGTTGATGGCTATAGAACCATCTTGTTTTCTCTTGTATTCCACCACATCAACCTCACATCTGGTCTCTAACTGAACTACCTTATCTATCACTGTTTTCTTTATTAGAGCCTCTAACACTAAGTCATTTGGCTCCTTGATAGTTTGGTATAACCCAGTACCAAACTGTGGGTTGTATGGTCTCTTGTTCAAAGGGAAAAGGAGTATGTTATTTATTGAACTCCTTAACACTTTGCTTGTTCCCTTTAGTTGGGGTCTTACCTCTCCTGAACTGTTTTGTTCAAAAGTGATTGGGAAACATAACCCCGTAATATTTCTTGTTGCCATGTTATTTATGTGCTGGGTGTGTTAACGTCTTATCATCATATTCACTAGATGCAAATTCTGAGATTGTACCTGCATAAGGTACTGTTGGTGCTGAGGGAGAACCCATTCCCGCAGTAGGATGCGTATGAACTTTATAATCATTTATCAAAGACATTAATTCTTTTTGTAATTTGTTCAACCTATCTGTTAGAGCTCCAATAGCTACTGAATTCTCCCCTCCACCATTTATAATGGTTTTACCTTGTCCATCTAACTCAACTGAATCACCTCCACTACCAATTAGCTTGATTTGTCCTTGGCCATTCATCTCAACCTTAGATATGGTACCATATTCCTCTATCTCCATAGTCAAAGAGGGTACTCCTAAATCTATGTTTATAGAACTTCTGGTCTTCATGTCTTCATTTTGGAAGAGAAATTCAAGGTTTGAGTTGAACTCATCTAGTTTAAATGAATTTCCTTTTGGAGTAGTTATTTCTATATAACTATTTTCTTTACTAGTATTTGATTCAGGCTGCTCAGAAATTAATAATTGATACCCCTTTGGAGTTCTAAATCTATAAACCCCCTTTTTAAAGTTTATGACATCCTCTCCTTGAGAACCCTTAGAAGGTATATAGGGTCCAAAACTCCATATGGGCAAGTGATAATCCCCATTCACAAATTCTATTAAAACGTTATCCCCAACGTTAGGTATAATAAATGAACCATAGGTTGCTCCCATCCATTGACCTTTAGGTACAGCTTGTACTGGTAATATACCTTTACACACTGATGGTACTGATACAGAAATACGACCTCTACCTGTTGGGTCGTCATTTCTAAACACTACTCCAGAATAGGTACCATAAAATTTACCTCTCCTCTCGAGGCCCTCTTCTATAATATCTCTTAATCGTCCCATTACTTTAATTGGCTTTGATCAATTCCCCTAGCTCTCGCAGCATCTATATAAGCCTGTTGGAATTTAGGGTCATTGGGTTTAACGTAATTAACTCCGGATTCTCCAACAGCTATACTACCATCTGTTGGTACATTGTATTTATCCACACCCTCCTGTCCCATGTCTGTAGGCCAAGCTTGAGGGTTAGAAGGACCATTCCAGATAAACCTGGTGTTTACTCCAAATATAACTGAATCAATGAACCTTCTTCTTATATCTTCAGGGTCATAGTTCGTGAACTCCCTTACCTCATTCAACATGACAGTAGAAGTATCACCCACTTGCCTACACATCTCCATAGTAGTTTTATACCCACCAGAGCCCGAGATTGAATGTCTCACAGATTTAATGTAATAATTCCCAGTATCAGCCCCTAGCCCAGTTAATTTTACTACCATACCATCCATGATAGTTGGGTCTCCCTCTATAGTCACAGTAGCAGTTACACCATTCATAGATGCTGCCATCAATTTATTGGCTACATTCCAAACTGCATCACTCGAGATTTGTGGTTGTATGTAAAACAGATGACCTGAGAATTCATTGGGTTTCTTGGTTTTCTTGTTTATAGAATCTATCGTGTAAAACGTATTATGTTTCACTTTAGTGATAGGCTCATATTGAGGTAGTTTAGCATTTGCTCCAGCATTACCATGAGCTGTACCAGAACCAAGTTGGTCTATGATTTTTGCAAACCCAGACCTATATACTGGGTTACCTTCTTTGTCTTCTTCAGCCTCATACTCGTAAAGATATACTTTCTCAATACCTACATCTTTCTGTAAAGATTGGGCTGTTGCATAAGCTGCTCTGAAAGCATCATAATCCTCTAAGCTTACTTTCATACCATCTAACGTGTAAACAGTATTCTGATTAAGCATGAGTCCTTGCCTATTAGCTTCTACTACTCCTTGACCTACATATGGTCCCTCAGTGTATTTACTGTCATACTCGTAATAAGGTTTAGCCTCTATGTATAGTGATGATGGAGTGTTAAACGCTTTTGGATTATTGTTCAAAACCCTGTTGTATATATCCTCCATAGTTTTCAGAGCTGTATTGTATTGTACAACCTTACTCACTGTACGGAGGGTTGGGTCCTGTCCACTTGATTCAGCCTTATCCTTATCCAAATCATCTGCATTGTATTTGATAGTACAGTTAAGGGTAGTGTTATCATCTGAATAGAAGTTGAACTGTCTTTGGTGATTCCCAGTTATACCTCTACCATGAATCAAGAAAAGGTTACCCCTTCTCGTAACATACCAGGGTCCTTCTGGCATGAAAGATAGTATTTGGTTTATTACAGCCATGATTTTATTGGCCGTGGTATTTATAATCCTTGGTGTTAACAAGAACTCTTTCACTGAATCAGGTAAATCACCCAAATCTTTGGCAGTTACTTTCTTATCTTCTTCTGGTCTTTCAAGGATAGAGTTATCCCTATATGGTCCAAGGTATACCTGCTCATCTGGATCCATACCAGGTGCATAAGGAGCCTTCGAACCACCACCCAGAAACCTTACTATAACGTTATAGGAATCCCATACAAATTGAGGTGGTATATAACCATTCCCTTTCTTCACCTTGTTACTCTTAAACCCAACTTTACCCTTATGAGTGATAACAAGTTCAAGGTTTTCTCCACATACTCCCATGATGTATTCAAGTGGAGACTGCATGATAGTTGTGGTTTGGTTATCTTCTTGAGGTCCATACTCATCTGTTTCATTCTCATCCATTATGGCATCACTATCTGGTGACATTATATCTAGTGGAGAGGATAAAGATGATAGGGTTATATTTGTAGATAATCCCTTCTCAGTATATTTTCTTGTAACATCTCTGATAATGTAAGGGATTGTATCAGACATATTACCATCTGTATACCCAAATGACATATACACTAAACCCTCATAAACAAAACCACAGGAATGTAATAAAGCTACATTCCTGGATTCAAAACCTAATTCTATGTCATCCTTACCGTCATCTTTCCACTTACAATCAAACATCGTTAACCGTATGTTTGACCCATCAGGACATATCTCTAGCCCTGTTGGAGTGGTTAAACGTACTGTAGGTATCCTAGTTCCCATAGTTCATTGTTTCAAGGTTATCCCTATTAGGGAAAATAAACTCTTTACCAACTGGTAATTCTAGGGGATCTGTGAATTTGTCTTGGTTGTATGCGGCTATGATAAACCATAAGTTATGGTTACCATAGTATTTCAAAGATATATCCATCAGAGTTTCTCCAGAAATAACAGTATGGTATATTGGATTACTCATCGTAAAGATAGGTACATAGGATAAAAGGGCATCTGGCTGATTGGTGTCTTCATTCCTATATAACCTACCTAAGTAGTATAGGTTAGTGTTTATGTTCATCTCTGCGTGGTATTAATGACCTTGTATTGGATATCTCCCCAAGTGGGATTAAACTTAGATACCCTTTGCAAGGTTATGGTTTGAATGATATGTAAAGGAACTATCTTACTCTCTCCCGCTACTCCCGTGAATTGTTTAATCACGTATGGTGCTGATATGATAGTGTAATCTACATCCTCTACCCCAAGAACTCCTATGAGGTTTATCACTGGGGGTTGTCTCTTATACCCATCGGCTTTCGAGTAAGATTCAATCTTCTTACATAAAGCGAATACTCCAGTATAATCTCCTTTTGTAGAGTACCAATCAATATCAAAGGATACTGTATCCTTACCACCCAAGTACTGTAATGGTGGTGAGTTTCTTCCGAATGCACTGATGTTAACCCAAGTTGATTCTGGTTTGAAGTCCATATCACTGGGTATGAATGGTAACTCTATCTTGTCAAAAGAATCTCCCTTGTCAAGGTCATAGAATGCAAGGATGTATAATTTCCTACCGGTAACAGGTGTTTGTTGATTCTGCTCTTCTAGTGCATTTTTAATGGTTGAAGCTGCATCTATATAAAACGTCATTCCAGTTTGATTATACCCATTGTGGGCTTGCTCAAAATCTCCATTATTGATTAATGCAATTACTTTACTCTTATTTGTAGTTGGACCAATCTCTAATGGAGTTTTCTTATTTATAGCCTGGTCTCGGTTTCTGATTATAGCTGCATTGGTTTCTGGTATACCTCCTGCCTGTGGTCTCAACTCAGATTTCACGTATGGGAATCCCCTCTTAACATACCCATACCCCAAACCTGTAGGTCCAGTAGTAGTACCCAAATCCCCAACAAGAGTCTGAGTACCGTAAGATAGTCCCAAATGTCCCAACGCTCTCCCAGCAAAACCACCAGGTACTGGGACATTCTTTAATGCGTATGACCTAGCAACGTCTATCGTTTTCTTCGCTGTAGGTACAAATTCAAATTTTAACTTTGCCATATCTTAATCTCCCAGTTGTTCGTTAATAGTGTCTACTACCATTTTTTGCATACTTGCCCTGTAAACCCTTTGGAATGTTTCATCCCCTATCGTGAAATTCAAGTGGATGATAGGGTCTATGTTAGTCCTGTTTGAAGTGACTTCAGCTGGTGTAACATCTGAACCAAACTTACTTGCAGCAGCGTTTACTCCATATAGGTTCTTTATAATCCCAGGGTCTAAGGCTGATTTCATAGCTTCAGCTTGAAAAGACCTTAGCTCTCCTTGGTGAGTATTCACCCATTGGTCAAATACCCTTATGGGACTACCATTATCTATTAGGCCCTCTGCATCTTTCTGAGCCAAGTTTTTGAGTATCTCTGTTTGTTTTTTCTCCTCTTCATTATTCCCGGATAACCAAGACCAAAGAGAAGTTCCTATCGAAACTAACATGGTTATAGCTAATCCCCAAGGACCAGTTAAGAACCCAACCACTCTACCAAGTAATCCCCCAATCCGTGTAATCCAGGGTAAAGCCTTACTGAACCAACCTCCTATTCTGCCTAACCATGGCATCCAACCTAATAGCTTAGACCAGAATCCCACTTTACCAACATTCTTTGCTGCTTGAGCTGCTTTCTCAGCTTTAGTTGTACCAGGTGCAGTACCAAACCAAGATACTCCCCAACCCTTCTTTATCTCCTCTGCTGTAGCTGGTCTATAATTCTCTGGGGTGTATTGTCTTCTGAATTGTCTGGCTGCTTCTCTAGTTTCAAATACCTTATTACCTTGTTGTGGGTTATAGATAACCCATTGCCCATTCATCTTTTGTGGAGCTGTCCAAGGATTCTTCCCCTTTGTTGCTTTCACATATCCAGCCCAACCATCAGGCATTGTTTTCTTCCCTCTTGAGTTAGTGTAAACCATTGGTCCCATACCAGCTCCTCCCATTGCCATAGCTCCAGCAGCTCCTTGAGCTTGATAAGCTCTGGTAGTACCCATTACTGCAGCAGTAAGTCCCTGCTGGGCAGCAGTAGCTCCAAAGATAGCCTTAGTAAGAGATGACATAACTCCAGTGGCTTTTGTAGTACCAGATATAGCTTCACCGGTTGCAAGATTAGATTTTATCTTTAAGATATCCATACCCATACCAGCTAACCTAATAGCCATTTTCCATAACCTAGATAACAACAGTACAGTAGTCATAGGTATTATGAATGATTTCACAAACCCATTCTGAGCTAAAGATACTAACCCCCTTA
>ENA-OZKZ01000079-OZKZ01000079.1-human-gut-metagenome-genome-assembly--contig:-NODE-79-length-51789-cov-14.047087_pt1 | contig 51789 bp, 42 predicted proteins | sample MGYA00244828_ERZ653768 | MGnify/ENA primary metagenome ERZ653768 (study PRJEB26926, sample SAMN06165273) | human gut metagenome | biome: ENVO:00009003; feature: ENVO:2100002; material: ENVO:00002003...
GTGAAAAGGCAATTCTGGAAAATCCGCAGATTTTCCAGAATTGCAAATTAAAAATATATTTTCCGCTGATTATGCGCAGAGCAACGCGGAGCGCATTCAAAATCGTGCTGCGCCCGGCAGGGGAAGGGCACAAAAAATGCTCCCCCTTGCGGGGGAGCAAATTCGGTACACAACGCCACGCTGTGCCGAAAAGAAAGGAGCGCAAAGTCAGTTTTCCTTTTTGCCCTGACGGTTCAGCACCCAGCCTGCGGCAAACAGCAGCACGCCGCTGCAGGCCAGCACCGGCACGGGCCAGTTCAACTGGCCGGTCTGGGGCAGAACAGGCTTATCGGGGTTGGAAGGGGAGACCGGGTTATCCGGATTTTCGGGGCTTACCGGGTTGTCCGGGGTGCCGGGACTTACCGGGTTATCCGGTGTGCCGGGGCTCACCGGCGTATCCGGGTTATCCGGCTGCTCCGGGAGATCGGGGGTGTCCGGTGTGTCGGGCGTATCCGGCACATCCGGGGTGTCGGGGGTGTCCGGCGTTTCCGGGATGGTAGCGCCTACCTTGGGGGTGGCGTCCACATCGTAGATCCAGTTGTCGCCATCGGGCATGGGGATGGACACAAGGAAGGGTTTGATGGCCTCGTAGCCGTGGGAGGCCTCGGTCTGCACGACCAAGTACAGACCCTGCGGCAGCTTGGTAATGTTGGCATAGCCCTCTTCGTTCACGTCCTGCTGGGCGGCAATGGCGGGCACAGCGGGCAGGTACTTTACCAGCTGGTCAGCCAGCGTGCTGTCGGAAAGATCGCCCAGCACGACACCGCAGCCCGTAAAATCGCCGGTATAGTCAAAGTACAGGTTGCCGTTGGTGCGCTTGACGGAGGCCACCTGATACAGGGTAAGCTCGCCGCCGCGCAGGGGCACATCGTTGTGGGTGTCGTACAGACGGACGTGGAGCGAGCCCAGCCGCCCGGACACAAGGCTGGCACTGGTGGCAAACGCCGGCAGGGCGCAGCATACCACAAGGCACACAGCCAGCAGCACAGCTGCCAGACGATGACGCAGATCAATGCTTTTCATGTTCTTCACCTCTTGTTTTCTTGCGTTTGCGTGTGGAAAGCAGCATACCGATCAGCAGGATCAGCAGCATGGGCAGCGCCATGACGGGCGCAACGATGATAGGCTCTATCTTGAGCGCTTCGGCAGTAACACGGATGTGCTTGTACTGATCCGGGGTCTCCACGCGGTGACCGCGCACCAGCAGGCGGTGGGTGTTGATGCCGTAGGGGGTGCAGGTCATCAGGGTGACGTAATCCTTGCCTTCGGCGATCTTCAGCTCGTCGGTCTCGGTGGGCAGCACGATGGAAATTTTGTCCACCTCGTAGGTGAGCACCCGATCCAGCACGGTGATGGTAAAGGTATCGCCCACTTCCAGCTGGTCAAGGTTGGTAAACAGCTTTGCGCTGGGCAGGCCGCGGTGCGCCGAGATGACCGCGTGGGTGGACGCGCCGCCCACCGGCAGGCTGGTGCCCTCCAAATGGCCTGCGGCGATCTGCAATACGCTGTCGCTGGTGCCGTGGTAGATGGGCAGCTCCACGCCTATTTTGGAGATGGTGATGTAACCCATAATGCCCGTGCCGGTAATATCCAGCGTGTCGGCGTAGCCGGTAAGCTGATCCGGGCGGTAGAGCGCGTACTCGTTGGCGGCCACCTGTGCGTTAAAGGCATCGGCGGCGTCAAAGTATCCGCTGTAGTCCGCATCGGTCATGTTGTCCACGTCCTGCGCGTAGCTTGCCACCGCGCGGGACTGGTTGCGCTGGTTGACGTAATCGCTGATGGTGGGGTATAACATCACGGATAGACCCACGAAAAAGACGAGGATCAATATAATGGTGCTTTTGTTCTTTTTCATGGGCTACTCCCTAACGTTATAGTTTCAGGACCAGAGCAGGGGGCTTTACAGCCCCGCTCTGTGCAGGGGAAAAGGAGAGCTTAGTGGTTCTCCATGCGCTTTTTGGTGATGAGCAGGATGGCTGCTGCAACCATCAGGCCGCCGCCGATCACGTAGAAGATGGTGGTGCCGATGCCGCCGGTGCCGGGCAGGGTAGTACCGATATTATTGACGACATCTGTAGTCAGAGTGCCAGCTTTTTTATCAACATTAAAGGTGATTTCGCCAACCTTCTTCTCGCCGCTCAAAGAGGTCAGAACATTATCACGAGTGGAAATAGAATCCCAATCAATTTTATGATCAGCGGTGACAGTAAAGGTGATGGGGCTGATGGTGTTATAGTGGGCGGGGGTTACAGTCTCGGTCAGCGTGTACTCGCCGTCATCCAGACCGGACAGCGTAAACTGAGTCAAGGTAGTGTTAACGTCCATAGTCTTGACAACATCCGTGCCGTTCTTGGTCTTTTTGGTCAGAGTGAACTGTGCACCTTCCAGAGGATCACCAGCCTGATCGATCTTGTTCACAACCACCTTATAGGTAAAGACGATGACGTTATCCCAAGGAGTTTCGCCCTTGCCGTCACCGCGCGGGTTGTTGGAGTACTCCAACTGTGCCTTGTTGACGTTGCCGTGTTCGCCCAGAACAGCGTTCCCGTTCAGCTGAGACTTGTAGGTAACGGTAATGATAGAATTAGCAGTAACACCGGAAACTTTTTTCAGATCATCAAATACGATCTCAAAGGTGCAGCCATCGGCCGGGCTGGTATCGACAGTATAACCAGTAGTAATCTTCGTACCGGTCACTTCATCGCCAACAAAAACTTCCACAGAGTCGGGGTCAAAGGTTAGACCGGCTTCTTCCACATCGTGGAAAGCGTAGTAATACGTCTTATAGGAATCAATGTCCTTGGAAACAGTGCCCTGCAGGCGGAAGGGGATGTCATCGCCGATATCATAGTCGGCAGAATCCTGCCAGCCGGAAATAGCGCCGGTAGTATCGTTGGTGTCCTTCAGCTTTTTGGTAAATTTAGGAACCTCATTGCTCTTCGGCTTGATGGTAATATCGCAAACAACGGAAACGATGTAAGGAGTATAAGTCTCAGAGGAAGGCACAGTACCATCCTGGTCCTTGATCAGGTAGTAACCGCCAACAACATCATTAGCAGTACCGCCATTTGTAATAGTCACTAGAGGAGCGGTGCTCAAATCAATATATTTTTCGATAACGGTAAGCTTATCATTGTCGCTTGTGTAGGAAGCAACCTTGGAAAGTGCGTCCAGAACAGTCTGCTCAACAGCATCACCAGCCGTACCAGTGCCGTTTTTGCCCCACTTGATGTTGGCGAGCATGGACGGTTGGGATGCATCATAATCACCGGTAAAGATCTGGTAGATCTCGTAGGTGTGACCGTTTTTAGGTGCGGTGATCGTGTACCGGGTAACAGCAGCAGTGCTGGTAGAGCTGCTGCCATCTGCAAACGCCGGGATCGCCATGGCGCAAACCATAGCAACTGCCAGCAGCGCAGCCATGAGTTTCTTCATTGCTTTTTTCATGGAAAAAGCCCCTTTCTTTTTTCTGCCCCTTGCCGCCCCCTGCATTTTGCACAGGGGGGGGGAGGGGTGTAGTTTTGTTCGGACTATCGCGTAAACTTTGTGCTGGGCGGGCGGGGTTTAAGCTCCGGGCGTCCGGCAGGGAAGTGCAGTTTAGTCATCTGCCCTCCCTTCGCGTCTGCGCTTGCGGTGGATAAAGCTGTATGCCAGCGCAGACAGCATCATTGTGCCGCCCACGGCTGTGTACGGGAGTGTACCGGACCCGCCGGTAGAGGGAAGTTCGTAGTTAGCATCCTCGGGCACCTGATTGTAAAGCAGGATGGTGCCGCCGGTGATGCCGGTGTTGTTCAGGTCGTATTTAAACGTACCGGAACAAGCTGTTTCCTTAACGTAGTACTTGTAGGTGATACTGCTGTCAGCGGAATCAGTCAAAGGAAGATTGTTCCAGCTATAGCTCCACTTGTTGGAACTATCCAAGGTGACGCTTTCAACTTTTGTATCAGACTTTTCACCACTATACTGGTAACTCTTGCGCCACAGCTCTACGGTTGCGGTGTAGGTGGAGTTGACCTTGTCCAGAGCAAGCTCTGTCTTGCCGTCCGTATCCAGCCAATGCTTGGCAACCGTAATGCTGTTAGCGGTGTTGGGCACATATACAGCACTGATATCACCACGGGCAAGGTAGGTCACTTTGCTACTATCAATTCCCTGGTTGTACTCCGAATCATTGACACAAGTTTCACCGGTAGCAGTTTTAAACGCGTCATCTTGCTTTGTGTTGGAAAATGCACCCCACAGCAGGTAGATCGGGCTCTTGCTAAGCGCATAGCCGGTGGGGGCATCCGTCTCTACAATACGGTAGAGCGTACTGCAAAGCAGCTGGGCGCTGCTCTCAGTGAAGCTCTCCGCTGTTGCAGAAGAATCCTGCAGACCGAAATTGATCTGACCGGCGGCGTCTGTTGTCAGCTTACGAACCTCTTCAAACTTCTTCGTTGTGCTATTCCACTTTGCAAGCTGGAAGGTTGCACCGGGAAGTGTGACCAGATAATCGTTGGAATCCACCTTGTTCAGGTCAAACTTGCTGAACCGGACGGTAGCCGAAGAATCATAATTCACAACATGAGTATCGACCCATTTCTCCACCAGACCGGAGAGGTTTGCATGGTTTTTAACTGTTACCTCCGTAGAGGAAGGATAAGAGATCTGATAGGTGTATTCCAGCACACAAGCCAGTTCATCCGGGACGGTGACGGTCATGGTGTGGTTGGGGCTGTCGTAGGTTGCCGTAAACCGGTCATGACCGATCTCATTTGTATGGTCTGCAACAAGGTTGCCGGTGGTAGTATCAAGGGTCACACCATACAGATGGATCGAACTTAGATCCAGATCAGCGGAGGTGTTGTCAGAGGGCTCAAAGCTAAGCGTATCCGTCAGGGTCAGGGTATTGCTGGTGGTCAGCAGCTTATCGCCGGTGGGGTTGATAACAACGCTGTAGTTGATCTTCTTGGTAGCAGTTGGCTTGCCGCTGGCATCGGGATCCTCGGTGACGACAGTGCCGGTCTTATAAAGCTTTTCGTAGCTGCGCTTGACGGTGGTTTCCGTTTCTGCCTTATCGCCGTTCCATTCTGCGCTGTTGCGGTACTTGTTTTCCGTACGAAGATCGTCCCAAGAAGCGTCCTCCGCAACGCTGACCCAGTAGCGGATATAGAAAACCTGCGGTTTATTGGAAACGTTGTAGCCCTTGTTGATCGTAAACGTGATCGTACGGTCAGTGTCGGTTGCGCCAATATGAGTTTTTGATGCACTAAAGTTTTTAGTTGTCGAAATCTCATAGTTTGCTCTGCCGTCAGAACCATAAATTGTTTGAGCAAGCCAACCTTGATGCGGCACAGAACCATCGTCGTTAAGAGGGAGCGCACCGACCGTGATGACATTACTTATGTCAAAGGTAACACCAGCAGGCAGGGTATCGGTGATCTCCAAATCTTTCGTAGTCAGCAAATCCTTACAGGTAAGTGAGGTGGGGATGGTCAACTCATAGTAGATCTTACCGTTGTTCTTTTGGTAATCCAGCTCACTGATCTTGCTGCCAGCTGCATCAAAATTGTTTTCATTGTAGACCAGCTTTTCAAGCTTTGCTTCCTTGGGCTTTTTATAGGTGTAGCTGGCATCGGAGGTCTTATCACCGGAAGCGGCAGTGTTTACAAACCGCCACGGCTCTTCTATGCCTGCATTACTGATGTCGGCAACGGTATGGTAGTTGCTCAGCTCCATGCTGGTGGCATCCAGCGATTTGCCATCGGCAAGCTTAGCGGTGATGCTAAACTTGGTCACATGAGCATCATCGTTCGTAACCACAGCATTGTTCTCGTCATAATAGGTGACGGTAAACGTGACATCATGCTCGGACGCATTTGCCATTGTAACGGTCTCGGTGGAGTTGAACAAGGTCAGATGCAGATTATTCTTGATCTCATCCTTCAGCTCGGACAAGACCGCATAATGTGTGCCAGCCTGCTCAGTGCCATTTACCTCGGCATCATGGATCGTATCCGTAAGGGTGATCTTGTTCCAACCGGTGGGGATGGAGACCGAGGTTTTCCAAGTCAGCTTTTTCTTGCCGGTTTCCAAGTCCTCTGCCTTAGACAGGCTCTTGTTAAGATAGGAGCTGCGGTCGGTCACCGTAACATCACCGGAAGCGCCGCTGCCATCAAAATCAGCCGTATTTGTATAGGTAGTACCGACTGTGGTGTTGTCAGGAACTTTCGTCTTGATTTCAATCGTGTAGAACGATTCAGTTTCCGGACCATGCGCCAAATCTGTCGGGAAGGTGTAGGTGTAGTTATCTTTCTTGAAATCCGCAGCAGAGACGGGCTTAATGTCGTCGCTATAGTAGCCGCGCTGAATTTTAACTTCACCTACGACCTCCAGTTCGGCAGGCAGAAAATCTTTAAAGGTTTTGCCGCGGAGATCCTCTCCATAGGGGTTGTTGATCTTGACTGTCCAAGTGATGATACGGCTGCTGGCGTCATAATTGCCGCTCTTGGTAAGGCGCGGATTGGTGTTTTTAACCTCCGTGCTCGTGTAACTGTCTTTGCCGTCGAACTCAGCCTTTACCTTATTGATGGCTTTATAGGTGTAATCATCATTAACAGGAATGGTGGCGTGATACCGCAGAACGTATTGTTCACCGGCTTCCAGTTTGGGCAGAGCAGTATATTTTAGCTCGGAGTCGTTTACGTTGAGCTGGGCTTTATAGGTCGCTGTTACATTCGTTTCGGTGCCATCTGCAGCAATCTTTATCAGTTCGACCGTAGATTCCTGAAATTTTCCAAGAGAAGAGCTTGCGGTATCGAAGAAGTCGGTAATATCTACGGCAGTACCGGTGCCGTTTGTGGTTTTTGCAACCACTTCATAGGCGATATCAAGCGTTTTCGCCGTCGAATCGTATTTGATCAGCTCTTTACCGCTTGCATCCTTCTGCACATTCTTGGAAAGAGACAGGTCGGAGATCAGATCCTCTTTTTTGATGGTAACAGAACCGGTCGTACCGCCAAAATTGATTTTTTGGTTTTCCATGGAGGAATCAGAGGAAGCAGAAGCCTTAAACTCAAAGTCACCGTCAAAGGCTTTGCCGTCGGCAAATGTTTCGTTGTAAGTAAACGTGACGGTGTCACCAACAATATTGTAGGTGCCAACGACAACGTCTTTACCAGTACTATCACGCCAAGTGATATTGCCGGAGTCTGAAACACTGTCCAACAGCGTAATACCGTTGGGGAGCTTGTAGGTTGCGACGCGGTTGTCTGCGGTGATTTCATTCTCATTAAAGCTGTAATTCAACTGCACCTTAACGGTCTGACCGGGACGCACAATGCCGTTTGCATCTTTCCAAGAGGTTACAACGCCGCTGCCATCCGTGGAGTTGGGAACCTGAACAGAAACGTTCGTGATATGAGTGCCCATATCAACAGCAGTAGCAGACACGGCAGTTACGGCATAGGTGGAGGGTGCAGCGTACCTTGCAGCGCGGGAACGGGAAGGACGCACCGCAGATGCGGATGCAGTTTCGTATACGGTAGTAACGGAGCAGGAGAACACCGGGTCGGTTTCAATAATATCAGAAGAGATGTCATCGTCCGAATCGGAATCGCCTTCGCTCAGCTCTATCTGCGCATACGCCACAGAAATAACGTTTTCCACATCGGTGTTGAACAGTGTTACCTCAGCCACCTTGCCGTCCACGTCGCCGGAAATAACGGTCAGCGTGTCGGCATCCTTGTCAACACTGCTCACGATGCCCACGGTCTCCACGGGCAAAGCGTCGGTCACGGTGGTGGTCTGCGGCTCAGCAGCGGGGGATACCACGCTGGGTGCAGCGGTGTCAGCGCTGTCCACCGGCTTTTCGGCGGGCTGCTCCGTCTGCGGGTCAACGGGCTCGGGGGTAAGCACAGTGTCCTGCGTGCCGGAGGTGGCTGCGGTATCCTGTGCGCCGGTGCTGTCGTCAGCACTGGGGGCTGCATCCTGCGCAGAAACGCCGGAGCCCTCAAGCTCTGCGCTGTTTTCAAACTCTGTATCCACGTTGAACAGGTCGTCCAGATCCGGCTCTGCACTGTCGGCGCTGCTGTCCACAGCCACGGTGCGGGTGACGTACTTATTATAAATAACGATGTCGCCGGGCTGGGCGGCGCTGCCGTCCTCTTCCAGCAGCCAGTCCATGCCGCTCATGGAGCTGCGCAGGGCAAGCACGCTGGCCTCCTGCGGGATGGCGCTTTGGGGAATCTCGGCGTACTTCAGGCAGTAGGCAAGGAACATCACGTCCCACTCGCCGTAGGCATTGCCATAGGACTGACCGTAGCGGGAGTAGTAGCGCAGGGTCACGCCGTCCGCCGGGTCGATCTCGAAGTTTTTCTCGCTCTGCTCGTAGCCCAGCTGGGTCTTTGCCACGCTGAGCAGGTCCTCGTCCCAGTTGCCGGTCATCACGGCCTCAGCGTTGGCGGCCTGCCACTCCTCGGGGGTCTCAACGTCGGCGGAGGTGTCGCTCAGGCAGGCTACGGTGTGGTGATGCTCCGGCAGGGGGCAGGTAAGCACTTCCTCGTAGCAGGCGTCAGTGTGGTGGTGGTAGATGGGCTCCACGGTGTCCACCGTCGGCTCCAGTGCCACAGGCTCGGCCACGGCCATAGCCGCCAGCTCGGCGCTCTGGGTGGGCTCCACCACCTGCTCCACAAGCTCGCCCTCTTCCAGTCCGCAGGTCAGCTCGTACTCGGTGGTATAGCAGTTTTCATCGTGGGTATGCTCAAATTTGTCGCAGATCAGGGTGCCGTCCTCGGGGTCGAAGCAGTCGTCACCGTGGACGTGCTCTTCCTCCATGCAGGTCAGGGTCTGCACCTCGGTGTAGCAGTCGTCGGTGTGCTCGTGGGGCACAAACTCGATCTGCGGCTCCAGCGACAGCGGCGCGGGCTCAGCCTCAACGGTGGGCTGGCTGGTGGCAGCAGCGGCGGCCAGCTCGTCCGCATTTTCAAGCTCGCCTTCCTCGTAACCGCAGGTGAGCACCTTGGTGTAGCAATCCGCGGTGTGGGTGTGCTCCTCCTCGCCGCACTGGTACTGCGCGGTCATCGAGATGCCCACGCCATGCAGCTGCCAGTTGACGAACAGGGTGGTGATCATGGCAAGTGCCAGCACAAATGCGGTGTAGCGCCGCAGGGTGTGCCGGTTCTCACGGAACCGCTCCATGTACGTTTTAAGAATGTCGTTCATAACGAAATACCTCCTCCCGGGGTCAATGGATCAACGAGAAGCTGGACAAGGGCCATACCCTTAGAAAAACCCTGCCCACGATCTGGCTTTTTTCAACGCAGCCTATCACGCTGCTGCGGCTGTCGATGGAGGTGGCACGGTGGTCGCCCAGCACGAAGTAGCGGTTTTCCGGCACCTGATAGGGGAACCGGATGTCGCATTCGCCCACGGTCAGCGCGTCCACATAGGGTTCGTCCAGCGCCACGCCGTTTACCGAGACTACGCCATTCACGTCCATATCGATCACATCACCGGGCTGCCCGATGATGCGTTTGAGCAGCAGCTTGTTCTGCCAGTAAAACCCGCACAGCTCGCCGTTTTCAATGTGGTTGGATTTTACCAGCAGGATAATGTCTTTATCATTTAATGTAGGGTACATGCTGTCGCCGGAGACCTGAAGCACCGGCAGAAACAGCGTAGCCAGCAGCACAGCTACTGCGGCTACCACCACCAGAATATAGATCGTACTGCGCAGCACCCGCTGGTAGCGGTTCTGGTACGCAAGACGCTCACGTTCTGCGGCCACTTCCTCGGTGGAAGGGATGGAAGCAAACCGGATATCGCGTTTTTTCATGTTTCCTCCGAAGGCAGACCGTCGGTGCTGCGGTACTGGTCCAGCAGCTCATTGGCCTTGTGGTCAAATGCCTGCCAGCGCTGCTGCACCTCCTGCTCGGCGCGCTCTACCATGGCCTTGCAGTCGGCCTCGGTCTGGGTGCGTTTTTGCGCGGCGGCGACGGTCATGGCGTCGCATTCCTGCTGCGCCTGCGCTTTCAGGCTGTCGGCGTCTGCCTGTGCCTGCTCCAGAATGCGCTTGGCCTCGCTGCGCGCCTGCGAAAGGGTATTGGCGGCGGTGGCGTTGGTGTCCGCAAGACTGGCCTGCACTGAGTGCAGATAGTCATCGGCGGCGGCCTGCGCGGCGGCGAACACGTTGTTCAGCTCCAGCGCGGCCTGCGCGATGGAACCGGCGCTTTCCAGCCGGAGCTGCCGGTCCTGCAGCTGCGCGGTAAGCGCGGCGTTCTGCGCCTTGAGCTGGTCCTCGCTCTGCTTCAGCGCATAGATGATCTCTATCAGTTCAGCGCGGTGCATCCGCCGCAGTTCACGATCTGCCATTTGTGTACAAACTCCCGAATGTAAAGATAACGAAAATTTTTTCGAAAATACCGAAACAACTTAAAGGAAATGCCTGATAATTCACTTGTTGCCACGCAATTTGCGCAGCGGGAGAGACCTTTTATAAACTATCTTAGTTTAGCACATTCCATGTAACAACAATATAACAAATCAGACACAAAATCAAGAGATAAAGCCGAAAAAATATCGCATTTTTTTGCTTTTTATATAGAAAAAGCCCAAAAAACGGCCACTGACCCCCCAAAAGCTTAAAAAGTTTGTTCACAATTCTGGAACGTGAAGTACTGCGCAGTAATGCACTGAATTACAGCGTGTACGAAAAACGGGAGCCGCACTTTTCGAAAAAAGCGCGGCTCCCGGATCTGAACTTTGGGGTGATGCTTTTACTTGCCGAAGCTGCCCAGCAGGCTGTTCAGCGATACAAAGGACTGGTAGATGACGTTAACGTTGTTGATGATGGAGCTTGCACCGGAGAAGATGCGGGCAATGTAGTTGAACACCTTGCCGATGTCCAGGAAGGACTGATAAGCGTTGCTGGCGCCGCCGTCCAGATAGGTCATCTCCTCGGCTTCGATAGCGGAATAGCTGGCGGGCATTTTCATGGTAGAAGTAGTCATGGTAAGATCCCTTTCTTCAATGGTGTCATTGTGTTTACAGCAGTGTTCAGAACATGGTGGCGACCAGCAGGGTAGTAAGCAGGGCACCGGCCACAAGTGCAGGCCCTACATACTTTTGCCACTGGGTGGCGGCAGGCTGGGTGGTGGGCTGCGGCACGGTAGAAGTACCGACCTTGGCAGTCCAGTGGGCGTAGATGGTGGCGTCGGAGGTGAACACGGTGGAGGTGGTCACCTTGCTGCCGCCCACCGGCTCAGTGTACCAGCCGTCAAAGGTGTAGCCCGTCATGGTAGGCTGCTCGGGCGTGCTCTCCAGTTTGCCGGACAGGTTCGTGTAGGTTACCACGGTGGAGCAGATGCCGCCCTGGGCATCCATACCAATGGCGTACACGTTCTCTTCCTTTTTGCTCCCTGAAGTTTTGTCGGCGGCAAATGCAGCCGGCAGTGCGCAGCACAGCAGCGTGAACAGGCAAAGCCCGACCACCAGCGTTTTCAGGAATTTTTTCATGAGATCCCTCGCTTTCCTTCACAAAGATGGAGACACTGCCCCGCCCGGGGACAGCCCGGACATCGGCGTAGTTTCTTCAACTTATTTTTATCACATCCAGTGTACCAGAACCGCAACAAAAAATACAGTCTTTTGAGAAAATAATAAGAAAAATCAGGAAAAAATAAATTTCACCTTTGCAATATGAATCTTGTGCCCCCTGCGGACTGTGTTTTTTGAAAAACGCATCCCGCAAAACTTGCCTTTCGTAAAAACATGGAAGGATATGGAAAACGCAGGACCCCGGCCGCAAAGCCCAAAAACCGACCCAAACCGCCGCAAGTGCGGCAGACAGCGCACAGAAAAAGCTGCAAAAATGCGGCGCACCTCTTGTGGAACAGCGGAAAATATGCTATACTATTTTGCATGATGCGCCATCGCCAAGCGGTAAGGCAGGGGACTTTGACTCCCCCATCGTAGGTTCGACTCCTGCTGGCGCAACCAGAAGAAGGCCGCTGCACAGTTTCCTGTGCAGCGGCCTTCTTTATTTTTTGTTCTCCGGCAGCTTGAAGTAGCCGCGGTATTCGTCGGAGTAGATCTTGCTGCCCATACGGCTCACACCGCCGTACAGGTGGGTGCGCATCAGCGGCTCGATGGCGTCCAGATCCTTCTCACGCAGGATGCGCAGCATCTCGGCGTGCTCGCTGACGACGCTGGACACGTTGCGTGCACCCACGATGTCCAGACGGATAAAGCGGGAGTAGTCTGCCTGCGGACGGGTCATCTGCTCCCAGAGGTACTCCTTGCTGGTCTTGTGGAACCAGTACTCGTGCATGGCAAGGTCGCAGCTGAGGAAGTGGTTGAAATCAAAGTTCTCCGGGTCGCTGCGCCCTGCAGCGGCTTCCAGCAGCATATTATAAAGGTGTTCTACCGCAAGGATCTCCATGGGCGAGCAGCTCTGCACAAAATCCCGGAACACCATGCCCTCCACCGCAACACGCTGGAAGATGAGCTGGTCCACCACGCCGGTGTCGATGGCGGTAACAATGGTGCCCTTGCAGGGAATGATCTGCACAAAGCGGTTCTGCTCCAGCCGCTGCAAAACGCTGCGGATAGGAGTGCGCGAAACGCCGAACCGCTTGCACAGCTGGTTTTCGCTCAGCGCTTCCCCGGGCAGGATCTTCAGTGAGCAGATCTCGTCCTCGAGAATATGATAGAGCTCATCAGTGTGCTGTAATGTAGCCATAGTTGTTCTCCATTTATCCGGTAAATATAAGCTTATTATCATTGTACCGTTGCGGCGACAGAATGTCAATGCTGGAATGGAACTTAATTTGAATACTTGTATACAAGCGCGCGTGCTCGCGCACGGAACTGTTCCTGAAACTGGAAAACTGATATACCACTTTGCAATGCGGGAAAAGTGCTGATGAAATGCCGCAATCAAGCGGCTGTTGCATCAAATGCATAAAGAAAACAGAGAATAACTGTCAAATATTACAATAGAAAAGCACGGCGCTGACTGTTGCGGCAACACTGCGGGTTGAAATATTGTATACAGGATTTTGCTGAAAAAGCTGAAAGGACAAATACCCCACAGATGCCGGATCGTCTCCGGCAGACGCGTCAGGGTATGTGCCTTTTTGTATATCGGCTTGCTTTGCCGCACAAAAGGCGGTAAACTGGGTACAGACAAAATGCCCAAAAAGGAGAAACGACATGGCATATACAAAGGCTGACCTCAAGCACGACCTTGTAGCAATGGGGCTGACAGGCAACGAGACCATCCTGATCCATTCCTCCATGAAGTCCATCGGCCCGGTGGAGGGCGGCGCAGACACGGTTCTGGACGCATTGATGGAGTTTTTTGCGGAGGGCTTGCTGCTGCTGCCCACCCACACATGGCGGTTCATCAACGAGGAAAACCGAGTGTTCGATGTACGCCGCAGCCCGTGCTGCGTGGGCATTCTGCCGGAGCTGTTCCGGCATCGCCCCGGGGTGGTGCGCTCGCTGCACCCCACCCACAGCATGGCAGCTTACGGCAAGGGGGCGGCTGCGTATCTGGAAGGAGAGCTGGACGCCAACACCCCCTGCACTCCCGGCGGCTGCTACGACCGGCTGCGGGCAGCCCACGGCAAAGTGCTGCTGCTGGGGGTCACCCACGCCCGCAACACCTTTATCCATAGCGTGGAGGAGGTACTGAACGTGCCGAACCGCCTGACCGACAAGCCCCTGCAGCTGACCGTGGTGGACGAAGCCGGGGCGCAGCACACCGTCTATATGCGCCGTCACTACAACGCACAGCAGCCGCACATCTCGGAGGATTTCGTCAAGCTGGAGCAGGCATATCTGGACTGCGGTGCAGCCCGGAACACAAAATTTGGCGATGCAAAGTGTATCCTGTGCGACGCCGAGGGGCTTTTCCGGGTCACTCGCCATGTTCTTGCCCCGAACTCCGAGGCCTTTGTCACCGAGCCGGTCATCCCGCCGGGGCGCTGGCAGGGGAAAATTTTATAATGCAAAGCCGGGCAGCTGCAAGCTGCCCGGCATTTTTTACTTTTTGCTCAGCAGAAGCGGATACGGTACTCCCGGGGGGTACAGTGCTTGATCTCCCGGAAGGTCTTGATAAAGTAGCTGGCATCCGAAAAGCCGCATTCCAGCCCCACCTCGCCGGTCTTGAGCCGGGTGGAGCGCAGCAGCTCGGCGGCTTTTTCCACCCGGAACTGCTTGACGTACTGGATGGGTGTGATGCCCAGAAACTGCCGGAAGCTGCGCAGACAGGCGCTTTCGCTCAGGGCAACGCAGTCGGCCAGTTTTTCCACGGTCAGCTCCTCGGCGTAGTGCTCCTCTACATAGCGCAGCATCTGCTTCATCCGCTCCGAGGCGATCTGCTCCTGCTCCGATACCTTCACCTTGCCGCTGACGCATTGGGTAATGAGCAGCCGCAGGGCGGCAGTAAGGTGGTAGCGCACCCGGTTCTCGTAGTCAAAGGGCTCGTCCGCCACGCCCTTCCACGCCTCCCGCAGGCAGAGCAGCACCTGCCGCTGCCATGGCACGGCCTCGTCCAGCAAAAAGAAGGGCGGTGTGCCAGGCTGCAAGAGCGGGCGGATGAGTTTTTGCCAGAATACGGTGTCCATGCCGCCGACAAGCCGGGGCTGGAACACGCCGGAGTGCAGCAGCGCCCTGCCCTCGGCGGGCTCTACCGCGTGCAGCGCCCCGGAGTTGATGAACACCCCCTGCCCGGTCTGCAAGGTCAGGCGGGTCTTGTTCACATCTACATGGATGGGCCCCAGTGCCGCCAGAATAAACTCAAATTCCTCGTGCCAGTGCCACGCCACCGAAAAACAGGAAAGATCCTCGGCGTAGCAGGCGATAGGGAACAGCGGGCTGCCGTGCTGGGTCTGCTCTCGCCCGGCGGCATCGGCCACCACGGCAGTAGCGCTGGACAGCCCCACCCGGCCGCTGGTATAGGATGCACAGCTTGTCTGATATGCCATATTCACCAAATCCTTTCCGCAATACTTTGAATGTTTTTTGTCAATGCCGGTTTTGTTGCATATACTATGCGGTTCTGTTCTATAATTTGCGATTGTTTTGTGGTATTATCCTATCAGAGCTTCCAAGCTCAGTATAGCACCAAGGCAGCCGGGACGCAAGCTGTACAAGCGCTTCCACTGCCGGGCAAAACCGCTATTCTCCCGCCGCCTGTCCAAAGAGGACTGGACGGCAAGTGTAACATAAACCATTTCATCAAGGAGGTATTCCTATGCTTCGGATCGAGTATTTTGATAAGGAACGTTTCATGCGCCAGCTTTCTGCCAGCCACGGCAGCGTGCTGCTGCATCTGGACAACGGTAAGACCTGCGACCTGAAAAAGGACACTACCGCACGCTCCATGCTGCAGATGATGGACACTGCCCCCAAAAAGGGCTTTGACCTCACCGTGACCGACCCTGCCGATGTGACCGGCTTCCTGCGCTATATGCTGGAGGCAGGCCGCACCGAGCGCGTGGCCGGCTGAGTAATGCCAATCTCTTATCCCAATAAGTGTCACAGCAAATGCAAAGCGCCCGCCCCGGTCATGCCGGGGCGGGCGTTTTGCCTGTTTTACCGGAAGGCTTGCGCGGGCGGGCAGTCTGTGGTAAGCTGAAAGCAGAAAAAACAAGATGGAGGGAACGACTATGAACCTGAAGGAAGCATTCCGCTACCAGAACAAGCTCCAGTCTCTGCTGGACGAGGCGCAGGGCATTCTGGATTGCGATGCCAACGTGACCAAGGTGGCCAACACCTATCTGCGCCATAAGGTGATGCCCGAGGCCGAGGACGAGACCGTTATGGACGTGGCACAGACCGAATATGCAGAGCAGATCACCGACGTTGCCCGGTTCATGCTCTATCTGCTGGAGGAAAAAAGCCGCCTGTTTGCCGCCATCCGCAAGGCAAAGGATGCGCTGGACATGGATATGGACAGCGAGGTCAGCCTGAATGCCGCGCGGCAGAGCATTGCCCGCACCTTCAAACGGATGAACGACCTGCGCAGTTCTGAGCAGCTGCTCTCCGGCGGTGGCACCGGCTACCGCTTCAACGCCGAGGGCAACCAGATCTCCTACTGCTGCGATGTGAAGCGGGTGACTACCATCAACTACGACCGCAAGGTCATCCATGCGGCGCTGAGCAAACTGAACCGGCAGGCAGACGAAACCTCCAATCGGCTGGACCTCTGCCTTGTGACCTCCAAGGTGGACTACACTGTCCCCTTTGATGTGAACGCCAGCTTTGCCGAAGCCTTTGAGACCTATCTGGAAAACGTCAAAAACTAAATAAACGTTCCACCGGCTATTTTGGGTGCGGCAAGCGCCGGGTGCACAGCTGCCGGTTCAGGTGCAGATGAACTATAACGCTGCACATTTCCGCAAGGAAGTTTTGGTACGGCTCACCTTACGAGCCAGCTATTATGAAAAAATCTTGCGTTCGGCTTTTCCGCCACCGCCAGACGCTTTTTCGCCGAAACCGTCCCTTGCTCCTTCCCGCATTCCTGCTTTTGCGCTTACGTCTCCATGGGCAGGCAGGCAAGCCACCCTTCATGAATTTGCCCCGCAGACTGCTGCGGGCACACACTTTCTGCGTGCCGGGTGGGCGCTCTGCGCCCCTTTGCACGCGGAGTAAAATGGCAGCCGCCCCTGCGCTTGCCGTATCCAAAATAGCCGGTGGAAAACCAAAACCGGAGGTATGAGCTATGAAAAGGTGTAAGCTGTTTTATCTCATCGGGCTGCTGTTTTTTCTTGCTGCGGCGCTGAACTTTGTTACCGGAGGGGATCACGCTACGGCAGTGGTATGGCGCTGCCTTGGCGCTACCTTTTTGTTGCTAGGGTGTTCGCAGCAGAAAAAATAAAGCAGCAAGCCGGCCCCGGCGGGAAAAGAACTACCGGGGCTGCAATTCTTTGCGGGGCTCGTTCGTATTCCAGATAAAGGAACTGAATTTCGACAAAGACGAGGTATGTGTATGTCAACCAAACCGATCGATTCCACTGCCGCGACCCGCTTTGACCTGAGCGCAGCGGCTCTTCATATCCTTGCCATGGCGCTGATGCTGATGGACCACCTGTGGGCGACGCTGCTGCCCGCGCAGGAATGGCTGACCTGCGCCGGGCGGGTGGCGTTTCCCATCTTTGCGTTTATGGCGGTGGAGGGCTATTTTCACACCCACGACCTGAAAAAATACACCCTGCGTCTGCTGCTGTTTGCCCTGCTTTCGGAAGTGCCCTTCGACCTGATGTACGGCGGCACATGGTTCTACCCGGTGCACCAGAACGTCATCTGGACGCTGCTTTTGGGCATTCTGGGCATCCACTTGATGGAAACGGTGCGCAAAAAGCAAAAAACAGGACTGTACCTGCTGGTATCCGCCCTTGTGGTGGTGGCGGGCGCGGTGCTGGGCACACTGGGCATGGTGGACTACTACGGCGCAGGGGTGCTGACTGTGTTCATCTTCTACTTTTTTCACGGGCACGGGCGCAAGTGGTGGTGTCTGCTGGGGCAGCTGGCAGCGCTGTACTGGGTCAACGTGGAGCTGCTGGGCGGCCTTATGTACCCCATTCAGCTCTTCGGCATGGACTTTGAGCTTTGCCAGCAGGGGCTGGCGCTGCTGGCACTGGTGCCCATCTGGCTGTACCGCGGTCGGCAGGGCTACCACAGCAAGCCTTTCCAGTATGCCTGCTACGCCTTTTACCCCGTGCACATGCTGCTGCTGGTTCTGGTGCTGAATTTCGTGAACCGGTAAGGAAAACGGAGCGCTCCAAAGGCATTTTTATGCGTGGGGCGTAGAGAGGAACTTCCGCTGAAAATAGCCAAAGCGCATGCGGAGCCATTCGAAATCGTCCAGCCGGTACAAGGCCGCTGCACAAAGCGCTGTGCGGCGGCTTTTTTGCAGGAAAACCGACACATGTTCACAAAAAGTTCAGCCTTTTGAGCAAAAAATACTATTTTTTTCGTGTAAAATAGACAACATGGATTGAATGCCGCCCGCGATTGGATTATAATAATAATGTATGCAAAAGCGCATTTGCTGTGTTTTTTATAACGCGTACTGTTTGAAAATGACGTAGATGCGCAATGCGGGAAGCTAAAAAGAAAAAACGCCGTTGCGGGTCTTTGCCGCAAACGGCTTGTTTGCCATAGCAGCCGGGGCGTTCCGTTCCGGTTATTTGTCCTTAGGAGGAAAAACAAGGTGAGAGTAGGTCTTGACATCGGTAGCACCACCATCAAGTGCGTGGTGCTGGGCGAGCATGATGAACTGCTGTATTCTACATACGAACGACATTATAGTCATATTCTGGAAAAGGCGCAGGAGCTGCTGCGGCGCATTGATGCCGAGCAGCTGCATGGCCGCAAGGCGCTGCTCAGCATCTCCGGCTCTGCCGGTATGGGCTTAGCCGACAGCTGCGGCGTGCCCTTTGTGCAGGAGGTGTTCTCCACCCGCGTGGCGGTCAAGCGCTTTATGCCAAAGACCGACTGCGTCATTGAGCTGGGCGGCGAGGATGCCAAGATCCTGTTTCTGACCAACGGCACCGAGGTGCGCATGAACGGCAGCTGTGCCGGCGGCACCGGTGCATTCATCGACCAGATGGCCACCCTGCTGAAGATGAGCGCCGAGGAAATGAACAAGGCTGCCGAGCAGGCGCAGCGCACCTATACCATCGCTTCCCGCTGCGGCGTGTTTGCAAAAAGTGACGTGCAGCCGCTGATCAATCAGGGTGCCCGTACCGAGGATATCGCCGCCAGCATCTATAAGGCCGTGGTCAACCAGACCATCGCCGGTCTGGCACAGGGACGTCCCATCAGGGGCAATATCCTTTATCTGGGCGGCCCGCTCACCTTCAGCACCGTGCTGCGCAAGAGCTTTGACGAAGCGCTGAACGTGACCGGCACCTGCCCGGAAAACAGCCTGCTGTATGTGGCGCTGGGCGCGGCTCTGTATGCCGACAAGGAGTTTGTGCTCACCGAGGTGGCCGCTGCGCTGGACAAGTACGCCGCCACCGCAACCTATGCCAGCGAGCCGCCGCTGTTCGCCAGCAAGGAGGAGTACGAGGCTTTCCACGCACGGCACATGTCCCACAGTGTGCCCCGCGTGGCTTTTAGTGCCCACTGCGGGCCGGTGCATATCGGCATCGACTCCGGTTCTACCACCGTCAAGCTGGTGGTGGTGGACGAAAAGAGCCAGATTTTGTACACCAACTATCAGCCCAACCTTGGCAACCCGCTGCCTCTGATTCGGGAGCAGCTGCTCAAGATTTACAAGGAGCATCCGGGGCTGCAGGTGGCCAGCGTCACCACCACCGGCTACGGCGAGGAATTGGTGAAAAACGCTTTCCGCTGTGATTACGGTCTGGTGGAAACGGTGGCACATTTTACCGCTGCCAAGTACTTTATGCCGGACGTGGACTTCATCATTGATATCGGCGGGCAGGACATGAAGTGCTTCAAGATCGAGGACGGCGCCATCAGCAACATCTTCCTGAACGAGGCCTGCTCCTCCGGCTGCGGCAGCTTTTTGCAGACCTTTGCGCAGGCGCTGGGCTATGACGTCAAGAAGTTTGCCGCACTGGGTCTGTTCGCAGACCGCCCGGTGGACTTGGGCAGCCGCTGCACCGTGTTCATGAACAGCTCGGTCAAGCAGGCGCAGAAGGACGGTGCCAGCATTGAGAATATCTCCGCAGGCCTGTCCATCAGCGTGGTCAAGAACGCGCTGTACAAGGTGATCCGCGCTTCCAGCCCGGAAGAGCTGGGTCGCAAGATCGTGGTACAGGGCGGTACCTTTTATAATGAAGCCGTGCTCCGTGCCTTTGAAAAGGAAATGGGTGTGGAGGTCATCCGGCCGGACATTGCCGGTCTGATGGGTGCTTACGGTGCTGCCTTGTACGGCCTGCGCCAGAGCCATAAAAACAACCAGACCACCTCTGCCATGATGGACGAGCAGGAGCTGGAAAAGTTTGCACAGCAGGTGGTCAGCGTCAAGTGCGGCGGCTGCGGCAACCATTGCCAGCTGACCGTCAACACCTTTGCCGATGGCCGCAAGTTCATCTCTGGCAACCGCTGCGATAAGCCCGTTACCGGCAAAAGCGAGGACAACAGCCTGAACCTGTACGCCTACAAGCAGCAGCTGCTGGCCAGCTACAAGCCTGTGCCCGGCAAGCGCGGTTCTATCGGTATCCCGATGTGTCTGGGCTTCTACGAGCTGCTGCCCTTCTGGTACGCCTTCTGGACGAGCCTTGGCTTTGCGGTGCACACCAGCCCGGTGTCCACCCGCGGGCTGTATCTGGCCGGACAGGCTACCATCCCCAGCGATACCGCCTGCTTCCCGGCAAAGCTGAGCCACGGCCACATCAAGGCGCTGAGCCAGATGCAGCTGGACGCCATCTTCTACCCCTGCCTGACCTACAATGTGGACGAGGGCTTGGGCGACAACCATTATAACTGCCCGGTGGTGGCCTACTACCCGGAGGTTCTGGCAGGCAACTGCCCGGAGCTGGAAGGCAAAAAGTTCATCTATGATTATGTGGGCATCCACCGTCCCAAGGATTTTGTGCACAAGATGGCAAAGGAGGTGCTGCCCAAGTACTTTGGCGGCATCTCCGAGCGGGAGGTGCAGGCCGCAGCCGATGCTGCCTACGCGGAGTACGAAGCGCACATGGCAAAGATCCGGGTAAAGGGCAGTGAGATCATTGACGAGGCGCGCCGTCAGGGTAAGCGCATTATTGTGCTGGCAGGCCGTCCCTATCATGTAGACCCGGAGGTCAACCACGGCATCGACCACCTGATCACCCGCCACGGGGCTGCGGTGGTTACCGAGGACAGCATCTCCAACCGGGTACAGAAGTTCCCCACCAGTGTGCTGAACCAGTGGACCTACCACAGCCGCCTGTACGCTGCCGCCAAGTACTGCACCACCCAGAAGGATATGGATCTGGTGCAGCTGGTGTCCTTCGGCTGCGGCGTGGATGCCATTACCACCGACGAGACCCGCGAGATTTTGCAGCGGGGCAACAAGCTGTACACCCAGCTGAAGATCGACGAGATCACGAACCTCGGTGCCGTGAACATCCGTCTGCGCAGCCTGTTTGCCGCACTGGACGAGCGGGACGAGGCCGCCGCAGAAAAGTCAGAATAAAAGAAACCCTGAGATAGGCTGAAGGGCTTCCCCCCGGCGGGGGAAGCTTTTGCGGGGACTATCTTGTTTAGAGCAACATAGGAGGAACCTATGGAATATAATTATCCCAAATTTACCCCGGAGATGAAAAAGACCCACACCATCCTTATCCCCAACATGGCCGTTACCCAGTTCCGGCTCATGGAGTACGCACTGCGCTGTGAGGGCTATAAGTGTGAGCTGCTGGGCAACTGCGGCAGTGCCGTGGCACAGCTGGGGCTGAAGTATGTCCACAACGATACCTGCTACCCGGCGCTGCTGGTCATCGGCCAGTTTCTGGACGCGCTGAACAGTGGCAAGTATGATCTGGAGCACACTGCCTTGCTGATCACCCAGACCGGCGGCGGCTGCCGTGCCTCCAACTACATCCATCTGCTGCGCAAGGCGCTGGTCAAGGCTGGATATCCGCAGATCCCGGTGGCAAGCCTGAACTTTTCCGGCCTGGAAAAGGACAGCGGCTTCCAGATGACCCTCCCGCTGGCGCGCAAGTGTATCGCCTGCATCTTCTACGGCGATATGCTGTGTGCGCTGCGCAATCAGGTGGCCCCCTACGAGAACGAAAAGGGTGCTGCTGACCGCATGATGGACCGCTGGATCGCCCGTCTGGGCCGTGCCTTGCTGGCCGGAAAAGGCTTTACTTCCCGGGAAATGAAGCACACTTTCCCGCTCATCGCAAAGGAATTTGCCACTATCCCGGTCACCCGGGTGCCCAAGGTCAAGGTGGGTGTTGTGGGCGAGATCTACGTCAAGTACAGCCCGCTGGGCAACAACGAACTGCAGAAGTTTCTGGAAAGTCAGGACTGCGAGGTGAACTTCCCCGGTCTGATGGGCTTTGTGCAGTATTGCGCCTTCAACATGGGCGAGGATCATGTGCTGTACGGCGGCAAGCTGGCTGTAAAGGTAGGCACCGACCAGTTCCTCAACTGGTTGGACAGCGTGGAGCGTGTCATGCTCAAGGCAGAGACGGACGCCGGGTTCTATGCGCCGGGCCCCTTCAAGGAGCTGGTGGAAAAGCCCAAGGGGGTCATCTCGCTGGGCGCAAAAATGGGTGAGGGCTGGCTGCTGACCGCCGAGATGATCGAGCTGGTGCAGGGCGGTTACGGCAACATCGTGTGTGCACAGCCCTTTGGCTGCCTGCCCAACCATATCGTGGGCAAGGGCATGGTGAACAAGATCCGTGCGCTGTACCCCAGCGCCAACATCACCCCCATCGACTACGACCCCAGCGCCACCCGGGTCAATCAGGAAAACCGCATCAAGCTGATGCTGGCGGTGGCCAAGGAGCGGCTGAACGCCCCCGCAGAAGCCCAGCCGCTTACGGCAGAGCAGCTCGCAGGCGGCGCCCCTCAGGTTGGCGCTACCGTGTAACAAAAGCAAATACGATAAAACAGGGGAGCCGCTGCACGGCATTTTTACGCAGCAGCTCCCTTTTTGCAGGAAAGGAACCGCTATGGAAAAGCCCGCAGCTGCCTGTTATCATCTGCCCGGCCTGTTCGAGTTTTACGAGCTGTACCGCCGCTTTTTGCCGCTGTACCGGGAGCACCGGGAATATTTTTACGATTGGTGCACCATCGGCTCCATCTACGGCGCACCGGCGGGCTGTATCTGGGGCGGGGGACGCATTTCCTGCGGCGGGGCAGCTGCGCACGAGGTGCTGGCGCTGCTGCGGGAATACGGCATCTCCGGGCGGCTGACCTTCAGTAACTCCCTGCTGCGGGCTGAGCACCTTGCCGACCCGCAGTGCAACGCCCTGTGTGACCAGTTTGCAAAAAGCGGCAGTGTGCCAAACGGCGTGATCGTCCATTCTGATTTGCTGGCGGACTATCTGCGGCAGCGCTGGCCGGAGCTGTATCTGGTATCCTCCACCACCAAGGTGCTCACGGAGTTTGCGGAGCTGCGGCAGGAGCTGGAAAAGCCGCAGTTCCGGTATGTGGTGCCGGATTTCCGGCTGAACCCGGCACTGGAACAGCTGCGCACCCTGCCGCCGGAGCAAAAAGCCAAGGTGGAGTTTTTGTGCAACGAGTGCTGTTGGTTCGGCTGCACCGAGCGCAAGCGCTGCTACGAGACGGTCAGCCGTCAGAATCTGGGCGAGGACTGCCCGGACCACCGCTGCGCCGCCCCGGATGCCGCCGGGGGCTACCGCTTTTCCAAGGCGATGCGCAGCCCCGGATTTATTGGGGTGAAGGACATCCGGCAGCGGTACTTGCCCGCAGGCTTTTCCCAGTTTAAGATAGAGGGCAGGGGGCTTGGCAGTGCACTGGTGCTGGAATTTCTGCTTTACTACATGATAAAGCCGGAATACCAATTGCAAGTGCGGGAGGCAATCTATCTGGACAATATGCTGGATCTTTTTTAAGAAAATTGCACCGGGCAGAGCGTTTTCTGTCCGGTGCTGTTTTTTGCCTGCGGGATTTGCGCCCGAAAACTTTCTTTTCCCGGCAAAGCGTGCTACAATAAATGAGAAACTTTTTTATAGGAGCAGTGCATGGAAACAACGCAAAAACAGATCGTACTGGGCATTCTGGCCCATGTAGACTCCGGCAAGACCACCCTCTCCGAGGCCATGCTCTACCGCGCCGGTGCCATCCGCAAGCTGGGGCGGGTAGACCACGGAGACGCCTTTCTGGACACCGACAGCCTAGAAAAAGCGCGCGGCATCACCATCTTTTCCAAGCAGGCGCTGCTTACGGCGGGCAATACCGCCATCACCCTGCTGGACACCCCCGGCCATGTGGATTTTTCCACCGAGACCGAGCGCACCTTGCAGGTGCTGGATTACGCCGTGCTGGTGGTCAGCGGAACGGACGGCGTGCAAAGCCACACCGAAACGCTGTGGCGGCTGCTGCGGCGCTACCATGTGCCCACCTTTGTATTCGTGAACAAGATGGACCTGCCCGGCATGACCCGGGAACAGTTACTCAGCCAGCTGAATCACCGCCTTGGCGAGGGTTTTGTGGATTTTGGCGCAGAGCCTGCCGCTCGCAACGAAGCACTGGCGCTGTGCGATGAGCAGCTGATGGAAAAAATGCTGGACGCGGGAACCCTGACCGATGCAGACATTATCCCCGCAGTTGCACGGCGGCACGTTTTTCCGTGCTGGTTCGGGGCGGCGCTGCGGCTGGACGGGGTGGATGCACTTCTGGAGGGGCTTGACCGCTACACCCGCCCCGCCCCGGCGCTGCACGCCTTTGGTGCAAGGGTGTTCAAGGTATCGCAGGACGAGCAGGGCACCCGCCTGACATGGCTGCGGGTCACCGGCGGGGAGCTGAAGGTAAAGGCTCTGCTCTCCGGCGAAGCAGACGGCGAGCCGTGGGCAGAAAAGGCGAACCAGCTGCGGCTGTATTCCGGCGCAAAATATACCCTGACCGAGGCCATCGGCCCGGGACAGGTATGCGCCGTGACCGGCCTGACCCATGCAAAGCCCGGCACCGGGCTTGGGGCAGAGCGGGACAGTGATGTGCCGGTGCTGGAACCGGTGCTCAGCTATCAGGTGCTGCTGCCGGAGGGCGCAGACGTACACGCTGCACTGGCAAAGTTGCACCGGCTGGAGGAGGAAGAACCGCAGCTCCATGTGGTGTGGAACGAAACGCTGGGCGAGATCCATGTGCAGCTGATGGGCGAGGTGCAGCTGGAGGTGCTGCGCAGTCTGCTGGCCGAGCGGTTCGGGCTGGAGGTATCCTTTGGCCCGGGCGGTATTTTGTATAAGGAGACCATCACCGAGCCCATGGAGGGCGTAGGCCACTACGAGCCGCTGCGCCACTATGCCGAGGTGCATCTGCTGCTGGAACCGCTGCCCCGGGGCAGCGGGATGCAGTTTGCCGCCGACTGCCGGGAAGAGGTTCTGGACAAAAACTGGCAGCGTCTGGTGCTGACCCATCTGGAAGAAAAGCAGCACCTTGGCGTTTTGACCGGCGCACCGCTGACCGATGTAAAGATCACCCTGCTTGCCGGCAAAGCGCACCTCAAGCACACCGAGGGCGGCGATTTCCGGCAGGCTACCTACCGCGCCGTGCGGCAGGGACTGATGCTGGCCAAAAGCCAGCTGCTAGAGCCGTGGTATGCCTTCCGGCTGGAGGTGCCGGTGGAGAACATCGGCCGCGCCATGAGCGATATCCAGCGCATGGAGGGCAGTTTTGATCCGCCGGAAAGCAGCGCGGAGACCGCAACTCTGACCGGCTTTGCGCCGGTATCCACCATGCGCAGCTACCCCATGGAGGTGGTCAGCTACACCCGGGGCAGGGGACATCTGAGCCTGACGATGGACGGCTACCGCCCCTGTCACAATGCACAGGAGGTCATTGCAGAGAGCGGCTACCAGCCGGAGCATGATCTGGACAACCCCGCAGATTCCGTATTCTGCGCCCATGGTGCTGGCTTTGTGGTGCCGTGGAGCGAGGTGCGCAGCCATATGCACGTGGAAAGCGGCTGGGGCAAGGCAAAGCCCGCCCGCCCGGAGACGCAGGCTGTGTCCCAGCGCCGCGCCATGGCCTACCGCGCCACGCTGGAGGAGGACGCCGAACTGCTCAAAATTTTTGAGCGAACCTACGGCCCCATCAAGCGGGACCCGCTGGCGGCGTTCCGTCCGGTGCAAAAGACCGAACGCCCGGATTTTGCCGCAGAGCAGTGGGAAATTGCCCCGGAGTATCTGCTGGTGGACGGCTACAACATCATCTTTGCGTGGGACGAGTTGAACGCACTGGCAAAGGAAAGCTTGGACGCCGCCCGCCGCAAGCTGATGGACATTCTGTGCAACTATCAGGGCTACCAGAAATGCGTGCTCATTCTGGTGTTCGATGCCTACCGCGTGCCCGGCAGCCCCGGTGCCATCGAGCAGTACCACAATATCCATGTGGTCTACACCAAGGAGGCCGAGACCGCCGATATGTTTATCGAGCGGGTCACCCATGAGATCGGCAAGAGCCGCCGTGTCCGCGTGGCGACCTCAGACGGTATGGAGCAGGTCATTATCCTTGGTCACGGTGCACTGCGCGTGTCTGCCCGGATGTTCCACGAGGAAGTGCAGAACGTGGAAAAGCAGATCCGTGCCCTTGTGCAGGGGCAGGCGTAAATGCTATCCCTCCCAATTTCCTCTCTTGTGAAAAAGTCGGTTTGGAAAATCCGCAGATTTTCCAAACCGACAATCTTAAAATAATGATTCCGCTAGAAATGCCCACAGCAACGCGGAGGGCATTTGAAATCGTTCTCTGGAGGTGCGCCCATGGCTGTGGAAATTACCGAAGAATTTGTCTGGCAAAGCATCCCGCCCCGCGCCCGGGACAGCCATAAGGGCACCTTTGGCAGTGTGCTGGCAGTGGCGGGCAGCGCCTTTTACCGGGGCGCTGCGCTGCTGGCAGCCGAGGGTGCACTGCGCACCGGGGCGGGTATCGTTACTCTTGCAAGCGTAGAGCCGGTGGTCAGCGCTGCTGTCACCCGCCTGCCGGAGTGCTGCCTGTGCCCCTGTAAAGAGGGCGCACAGGGCGGTATTGCGCCGGAAAATGTGCCGCTGCTCCGGCGGCAGAAGGCTACCGTATTGCTGCTGGGCCCCGGCCTTGGCGGCACGGCGCAAAGTGCCGCCCGGGCCACCGAGACCCGCACGCTGGTGCAGCAGCTTCTGCCTGGCTTTGCGGGGGCTGCGGTGTTGGACGCAGACGGCCTGAACGCCACTGCCCAGCTGCTGGCAGAGGGCAAGCCCTTTCCGCACCCGGCGGGAGAACTGGTAGTCACCCCGCACCCCGGCGAGATGGCGCGCCTGACCGGGCTTTCGGCGGCAGCGCTTGCCAACGACCGGGCGGGCATCGCCCTGCGGTATGCCAAGGCGTGGAATGCCGTGGTGGTGCTGAAGGGCGCACGCACCGTGGTAGCAAGCCCGGATGGGCGGGTGTGCGTGAACCCCACCGGCAACCCGGGGCTTGCCCGGGGCGGCAGCGGGGATGTGCTGGCTGGGATGCTGGCGGCGCTGCTGGCCTGCGGTCTGCCCGCCTACCAAGCTGCTGCCTGTGCGGTATATCTGCACGGTGCCGCCGCCGACCGCGCCGCCGCAAAGCGCGGCGAGTACGGAATGCTGCCGCATGATATCCTGCCGGAACTGGGCGCACTGTTTGCGGAAAACCAAAGATAAACGAGAAAAGCGGCAGCTGCACAAAACACCGTGCAGCTGCCGCTTTTTTGTGTGAAACGATTGGAATGCCCTCCGCGTTGCTCTGGGCATAGTCAGAGGAATGATTATTACAACTTGTGGTTCAGAAACGTCTGCGGACGTTTCTAAACCACTTTTTCATGATAGGAATCGTGATGGGAAACGGCAGTTACAGCGCTCGTTTCCTGCGGAAACAGTTGCGCTGTAATAAAACTGCGCGGATTCAACCCGGTGAAAATGGGGTGCAGAATGCTCGCCGGATTTAGCGGAACTGGCCGAGGTATTCCTCCACCGAGCGGGTCATCTCCTTGGAAAAATCGGAGTTATACTTGCGGTTGCAGAAGGCGGTGCACCACTGGTCAAAGGGCGCGTTTCCGGCTTTGTAGCCGAAGGTGTCCCGCAGCTCTGCGCCGTCCATGGTGCGGTAGCCGTTTTCGTGCACGATATGCTCCATGGCGCAGCGCTGGGGTTTTACGCGGTCCTTCTGTTGCTGGGTGGGCCAGCCGAACACCAGCATCACCGCCGGGAACACATAGTCCGGCAGGTGCAGCAGACTGCGCTGGGTGTCGCAGTTTTCCATGATGTCCCCGATGTAGCACGAGCCGATGCCAAAGCTTTCGGCGGCGACCACGGCGTTCTGGGCGGCAATGGCAGCATCGGTGACTGCCAGCATCAAATCGCCCACACCCGGAGTGCGGGGCGTGCAGCCGGCCTCTAAGTAGGCGTCGTACCACTTTTTGCAGTCGGCGCAGAACACCAGCACCAGCGGTGCTTTGGCAATAAAGGGCTGGTGGTCACAGCTTTCGGCCAGCGCCTCTTTCAGTGCCGGATCGGTGATGTCTAAAATGGTATACAGCTGCTGACAGCCCGCGGAGGGCGCCTGTGCAGCAGCTTCCAAAATGGCCTGCTTCATCTCGGCAGGGATGGGCTTTTCTTCATACACCCGCACCGACTTGCGGTCGAACAGACTTTGCAGGATAGGGTTGCGCTCGGTCATGGGAACACCTCCGGTGTTGTGTTTATTCATAGTCGATGGGCAGGGTGGGCAGGCCGTTCAGTTCCAGCCCGGCGGTATGCCCGGCAATGTACTGGTAGTAGCCCTGCGCGGCGATCATCGCGCCGTTGTCGCCGCAGAACTTCAGTTCCGGCAGGTAGACCTTTGCGCCCAGCTTCTGGGCACCGTCGTTCACCAGCTGGCGCAGACGTCCGTTGGCGGCTACGCCGCCGGCAAGGCACACCTGCTTTGCCCCGGTATCGGCAGCAGCCAGCAGCAGCTTTTCGGCCAGAATGCCCGCAATGCGCTCCTGAAAGCTGGCAGCAAGGTCGGGCACATTCACTTCCTCGCCCTTCATCTGCGCCTTGTTCACCTCGTTGAGCACGGCGGTCTTTAAGCCGGAAAAGCTCACGTTGTACTTGCCCTCCACATGGGGTACCGGCAGGCGGTAGGCCTTGGGGTCGCCGGTCTTTGCGGCGGCGGCTACGCTGGGGCCGCCGGGGTAGGGCAGACCCAGTGTGCGGGCCACCTTGTCAAAGGCTTCGCCCGCAGCATCGTCTACGGTGTGCCCCAGAATGTGATAGTGGGTGTAGTCCTGCACCTCCACGATGTGGCTGTGCCCACCGGAGGCCACCAGACACAAAAAGGGCGGCTTGAGCTCCGGGTGGGTCAGGTAGAGCGCGGCGATGTGTCCCCGCAGATGGTGCACCGGCACCAGCGGCTTGCCCGCCGAGTAGGCCAGCCCTTTGGCAAAGTTCACGCCCACCAGCACCGCACCGATGAGCCCCGGCGCAAAGGTAACGGCCACGGCGTCCACATCGTCTATGGCCTTGCCTGCGTCCAGCAGAGCCTTTTTGACCGTAGCACTGATAAACTCGCAGTGGCGGCGGCTGGCGATCTCCGGCACAACGCCGCCGTACAGCGCCTGCTCCTTGACGCTGGTGGAGATGACGTTGCTCAGCAGGTGTCGTCCGTCCTCCACCAGTGCAGCGGCAGTTTCGTCACAGGTAGACTCGATTCCGAGAATGATCATTTTAGTGTGCCTCCAGCCAGTTTTTGCCTGCGTGCACATCGGTGCTCAGGGGCACCGCGTACTGCACGCAGCCTTCCATTTCCTCCCGCAGGATGCGGGCAGCCTGCTCGGCCTCCGCCTCCGGGGCCTCCACGATCAGTTCATCGTGGACGGTCAAAATCAGGCGGCTGGCCATTTTTTCGTCCCGCAGGCGCTTCCACACCCGCACCATGGCCAGCTTGATCACGTCCGCAGCGGTGCCCTGAATGGGGGTGTTGCGGGCCATGCGCTCGCCGCTGGCGCGCACGTTGAAGTTGGTGCTGGCCAGCTCGGGCAGGGTGCGGCGGCGGCCGAACAGGGTGGACACATAGCCGTTTGCCTTGGCGTCCGCGATGGTCTTGTCCATATAGCCGCTCACGCTGGGAAAAGCCGCCAGATAGTTTTTAAGGAAGGCGTCTGCCTCCTTCACGGTCACGCCGATATCCTTGGAAAGGCTGTACGCGCCCTTGCCGTACATGATGCCAAAGTTGATGGCCTTGGCAGAGGAGCGCAGCCGGGGCGTCACCTCGCTCTGCGGAATGCCGTAGATCTTGGCGGCGGTGCTGCGGTGGATATCCTCGCCGTTCAAAAAGGCCTGCTGCATGTGCTCGTCCCCGGTGATGTGCGCCAGAATGCGCAGCTCGATCTGGCTGTAATCCGCGTCCACCAGCACACAGCCCGGCTTTGCAACAAAGTAGGCGCGCAGCTGGCTGCCCAGCTCGGTGCGGATGGGGATATTCTGCAGGTTGGGATTATCGGAGGAGAGCCGTCCGGTGCGGGCTTCGGTCTGGTTGAAGGTGGAGTGGATGCGCCCGTCCTCACCAATGACCTTGAGCAGACCCTCCACATAGGTGGAGTTCAGTTTCTGGTAGGCGCGGTACTGCAAAACGTCCTCCACCAGCGGGTACTCGCGCAGACTTTCCAGCGTTTCGGCATCGGTAGACCAGCCGCGCTGGGTCTTTTTACCGTGGGGCAGACCCATGGTGTCGAACAGCATCTCGCCCAGTTGCTTGGGACTGTTGGGGTTGAAGGTGGCGCTGCCGGTCTCCATGTGGATGCGGGTCAGCACCTGTTCCAGTTCCTCCCGCAGCTTTACGCCGAACTGCTCGATGCCGTCCTTATCCACTAGCACGCCGGTGCGGGTCATATCGGCCAGCACCTGTGCCAGCGGGAACTCGATCTCGTTGTACAGTGCATCCTCGCCGCAGGCGGTGATCTCGGCCTTCATCCGGGCAAACAGGTCGGCCAGCCGCCCGGCGTCCGGGTAATCGGTGCAGGTAAAGGCGGCAGCGGCCTTGTAGGCGGGAATCAGCTCGCTGATCTGATATTTGGAGGCAGAGGCGTCCAGCAGATAGGCGGCCAGTTTGCCGTCCCAGACGATGCTGCTGCCCCAGCCGCCGGCGGCCATGGCCTTGGCGTACAGGGGCGCGGAATTGAACACATCCAGCGTCACATCGGCGTTGTCCAGCAGCCGCAGCAGCTCAGCATCCTCCAGCGGATAGACGGTGGTGTCCTGCACGGCGTACCAGCTTTCCGGCTGCAATACCACGTTGCGGGTGCCCTGCTTGCCGGTAACGGCGGGGCGGGCAGCCACCAGATAATGCCCGGCGGGGGTCAGGGGCAGGGGAGTGAGCTCTGCTTCTGGCAGCTCCACAGTCTCTTCCTCAGCGGCGGCTTCCGGCGCTACGCCGTCCAGCCCGAACCGGGGGATCAGGGAGTGGATCTCCAATTCCTGCAAAAGCCGCACGGCGGCAGGCTTGTTGCCCTCGCCCACGGTGTAAGAACCCTCGGCGGTGTCGATGGGGGCATCGGTGCGGATGGTGCCCAGCGTGTGGCTCAGCTCAGCCATGGGCTTATCTTCCAACAAGTGCTCCCGCTGCTTGGGCTTGATGCGCTTGTCGTCAATGTTCTGGTACACGCCCTCCAGCGAGCCGAAGGCCTGCACCAGAGAAAGCGCGGTCTTTTCGCCGATGCCCTTCACGCCGGGGATGTTATCCGAGGTATCGCCCATCAGGCTCTTCACCTCGATAAGCTGCTTAGGCGCAAGGCCGTATTTTTCCTGAATGGCATCCTCGTCCATCACCACGGTCTTGCTGCGCCCCATTACGGTGGCAGCAAGCAACACGGTGGTGCTCTCGCTCACCAGCTGCAGACTGTCCCGGTCTCCGGTGGCAAGGAAGCAGTCGTCCTTCCGGGCGGCGCAGGCAGCAGCCAGTGTGCCCAGAATATCGTCCGCTTCCCAGCCCTCGGCGGTAACGGTGCGGTAGCCAAGGTCTGCCAGCAGCTGCTTGAGCACCGGCATCTGCTGCGCCAGCTCCTCAGGCATGGCGTGGCGGGTGGCCTTGTAGCCATCGTACATTTTATGCCGGAAGGTGGGGGCTTTCAGGTCAAAAGCCACGGCCACCTCATCCGGCTGGCACTCCTTGAGCAGGGAGAGCAGAATGTTCAAAAAGCCATAGATGGCGTTGGTGTAACGTCCGTCCTTGGTGGTCAGCAGCTTGATGCCGTAAAAAGCGCGGTTGGCAATGCTGTTGCCGTCAATGACCAGTAAACGCATAATGCAGTTCCTCCGTTGCGTAATTTCACATCTTATAGTATAGCACAAAACCGCACCGCGCGGGAGCTTTTTGCGCAAAAAAGAGAAGTGGCTGCTTTTCGTGATGCCGTCTCTCGTAAAAATGCGATTGTCACGGCTCGTAAGCCGTGACAATCGTATCATTTATAATGTTCTTCCGCTGCCTATGCCCAGAGCAAAGCGGAGGGCATTTCAAATCGTCCCACTGCAAAAAAGCTGCCGCACAAGCTCTGTGCAGCAGCCTTACCGATGCCGGGCTTACTCCTCGATGCGGATGGCACTTACAGGGCAGCTCTGGGCTGCGGTGACGGCCTGCGGCACCTCCTCCGGCGGGATGGGGCCGGGCTCTGCCACAGCCAGAACTCCCTCCATGCGGAACACTGCGGGGCACAGCCCGGCGCACTGGGTACAGCCGATGCACAGTTCAGGGTCTACGAATGCATTCATGCAAACACCTCCTTGCGGAAAGCATTGCCCGTTTTGCCGCAAATTATGCCTATGCAAGCGGTTTACGGTGTGGTACAATAAGACCGCCGGGAACCGGCAGGAGGAGATAAGATGAATATCCAGATCTTTGGCACGAGCAAGTGCTTTGATACCAAAAAGGCGCAGCGCTATTTCAAGGAGCGCGGCATTAAGTTCCAGATGATCGACCTGAAGGAAAAGGGCATGAGCCGGGGCGAGTTTGATAACGTGGCGCGCGCCTTGGGCGGCTGGAAAGTGCTGGTAAATCCGGCAGCAAAGGACAAGCAGACCCTTGCGCTGCTGGATGCACTGGTGGACTGGCAGAAAGAAGATAAGCTGTTTGAAAATCAGCAGCTGTTCAAGACCCCCATCGTGCGCAACGGCCGCAAGGCCACTGTGGGCTACCAGCCCGAAATATGGAAGGACTGGGAATAAAAAGCCTGCTTTCACAAAAAAACCACCGGTACAGGTTTTGCACTCTGCGGCCGGATGTGGTATACTGTTGGGTAGACAAAAAACTTTGGGAGACTCAGATCAATGAAAAATACGATCACCCCGGAAGAACACGCCCGGATCAAGCGCCGCCGCTGGCGGCAGACCTTGGGTCTGCTGATCACGATGCTGGTGCTCATCGGGTTTATCACGGTGCTGCGGGCCGGTGTGGGCCTTGTGGCAAACCTGTTTGACGATACCGCACAAAAGCAGGAATACGAGGACAAGCTGGAAGGCCTGGTACTGTTCGACCCCATGCCCTTTGACGGCATTGAGAACATCGATGACCTGACCCTGCGGGAAGCAGCCGTGTGGGGCTGCGTGTACAGTATTCAGGAGACGCAGGGCGGCTTTGAGAATTACAATACCGACCCCGAGACCGAGCAGCTGCTGCTGCCCTCGGTGGAGGTGGACGCCTATCTGGCAAAGCTGCTGGGCCCCGGCTTCAAGCTGACCCACCGCAGCTTTGATATGGAGGATATGACCGTCGAGTTTGACGAGACCACCCAGTGCTACAAAATCCCCATCACCGGTACGGTGGGCTACTACCGCGCCACCGTGGTCAAGCTGTTCAAGCGCAGCGGCAAGCTGCACGTCACCGTGGGCTACATCCCCACCGCCAGCGCAGATGACAGCATCATCAACCCCTCCTCGGACACCCCCACCAAGTATATGGATTACCTGTTCGAGCGCCAGAGCGGCAGCTGGTATCTGACCGGCCTGACCGAGAGTGAGACCAAGCCCGAAAGCGCAGCAAGCTCCGCTGCCGTGCAGTCGGAGCCCATGGCGGAAAGCGATGTGCAGGACGCCATTCTGGCCACTGCCGGAGACTCTGCTGCGGCAGATTCGGCTGCTGCCTCGGCTGTCCAGCCGGAAGCGCAGGCAGAAACGGGCGCTGACAGCGCCGTGGCAGAAGCCCCTGCCGCTGAGGATGCCGCCAGCACCGCAGAATAAAAGGTAAATGGAAACCCCCGACTGTGCGTTTGCTTTCACAGTCGGGGGTTTTTGCAGATTTTACTTCAGATCAAACCGTACCACCACCAGCCGATACCACAGGTAGGGCACCATGTTCCAGATCATCCACAGTTCCATCAGGATGTAGTTGGGCAGATCCTTCAGGCGGAAGGGGCGCTTGCCCAGCTTGCCCGCTTTGAGCAGGGCAAAGGCCTCGTGCATGCCCTTGTCCCAAGCCTCGCCAAAGCCCTGCTTGTGGAACTTGTAGCACTTGAGCAGATAGCCCAGCGCCAGCGGGATAAAGTTGAGTACCAGCATCAGCAGCGGCTCGTTTTTGAGCGGCAGCAGAATGCTGTTGCGGCCGCTCTGCTGGCTTTTAAAGGCGTTGTAGCGCACAGCGCCGGTGCTGGCACCGCAGATGTGGTAGCACTTGGCAGTGGGGCAGAGCACGTTTTTGTAGCCGGCATTGTTGGCGCGCCAGCTCAGGTCTACGTCCTCAAAGTAGGCAAAAAAGTGCTCGTCAAAGCCGCCGATCTCATCCAGAATGCTTTTGCGGTACAGCGCTGCGCCACCGCAGGCCGAGAAGATACGCTTTTGCTTGGTGTAGCGGCTGGCGCGGCGGCCATCGCCGGTCTTGCAGGCAAAGCCCATCCATGTTACATAGTCCCCGGCATCATCGGCCAGTTCCCGCTCAAAGTGCCGGATCATCAGGCTTTGCACCGCAAAAATTTTGGGGTCGGCATCGGCGGTGCGTAAAAGCTCGGCCAGCCACTGCGGCTCGGCAAAGGCATCGTTGTTGAACAGCACCACATATTTGCTCTGCGCCCGGGCAATGCCCTGATTCACTGCGTAGGAAAAGCCGGTGTTGCGCCCGTTTTCGATCAGGGTAAAGTTGGGGCGGGTACAGTAGCTGCGGGCTTGTTCCAGACTTTCATCGGTGGAACCGTTGTCCACCACGATCAGATCAAAATCCTGTTCGGTCTGGGCGTAGATGGACTCGATGGAATCCTTCAGCCAGCCCTTGCCGTTGATATTTGGGATGACGATGGTTGCTTTGCTCATAGTTTTTCTCCTGCGGATGTATGGATCCAAGGGGTATTATAGCATAACCCGCCGCAAAAAGAAACCGCACCCTGTACAGAGTGCGGTTTCAAAAAAGCTTTTTACGCGGCCAAAGCCTTTTCGATGTTGGCCAGAATAGTGTCGTGGTCCTCGGCGCAAACCAGAACCACCTCGCCGGTGGGGGCTACGGTGACGGTAGCGGCCTTGGCCACGAGGTACTGATCCTCCAGATAGTGCTCCATGGATTGCTGCTCGCTGGCAACGTAGGCCTCCAGTGCTGCCTTTACCTCATCGGTCTTGCCCTCGGCAGGCTTCACGATGGCAACGGCGTAGCTGCGCACCATCATGCTGGAAATGCTGGCGGCAAAGGCGGTGTACTGGCCGTCCTCCAGATTCAGCAGGGGCATCAGGATGTCCCGGATCTCTTCGTTCAGCTGGTCGGGCTCGTACTCGGCGCTGTAACCGTCAATGGCGGTAAACTTGCCGTCCTCGCCCTTGGTGAAGATCATATCGTACTCGTTGTCCTCGTCGCTGCGGGCGTCGTGGATGATCTGGGAGTAATCCTTGGGCGTGGAGCTGTTGGCCTTGCTTCCGCCGGAGCAGCCCACCAGAGTAAACAGGGTCAGCCCTGCCAGCAGGGCGGCGATGAATTTTTTCATAGTATTGCATTTCCTTTCATAGTGCTGTGTGTGGAAGGCGCAGCCGGGCGCACACGTTACAGGTAGTGTGTGCCGGTTTTGGGCTGCTATTCTGGATACGAACCACCGTACCGCAAAATTGCAGGGAAAAAGTAACAGTTTTATGAACAGCGCCTGCTTACAGCATCAAGGCGTCCAGATCGCCATGGTTCACCGGGGTGGACAGGATGATCTGGGTGCTGGTGGTGCCCAGCTTCTGGAACTGTAAGATCAGGTGTTCCAGCTGTGCCATGCTGCCGCAGCTGACCTTGACCAGAAAGGTGTACGCACCGGTAACGTGGTAGCACTGCAGCACCTCGCGGCTGTTCTGCAGCAGTTCCAGAAAAGCATCCTGCTTGGAGGGGGCCACCGAAAGGCTGATGAGCGCATCCACATACATCCGGTCTGCCGGACGGTTCAGCGTGACGGTATAGCCGCTGATGATGCCGTCCGTTTCCAGCTTATGGATACGGCTGGAGACTGCCGGGCTGGTAAGCGACACCTGCTCCGCAATTTCTTTGACGGGCATCCGTGCGTTTTTTGCCAGAAGGGTGAGGATTTTGCGGTCAAGATCGTCCATGAGAAGAGCCTCCTTCAAAAATATGTTGGATTGTATAAAATTTTCTGAAAGTAAAGTTTTTATGTTGTGCAAACCCACGGAAATGGAATAAAATTTCGTTTCTGAAATTCTATGTTAATTATATAAAGTTTTTGCAAAAAAGTAAAGTATTATTTTAAAGTAAAATCCGAAAATCCTGTTTGACAAGAAAAGAAAAACGGGTATAATACATCATGCAAGGCAGCGCAACACACAAAAACCTGCCAATGATATTGAGATTCACCACTTTATATACTTTCCCACCCCTCTATACACAAAAACCCGCTGCCAGGCGGGTTTTTGTGTTTGTTGGGGCTTTTTATTTATGAAAAAAGCAGTGGTAGACAACGTACTTGACCCATAGAGCAGCTGTTTCCGGTCACGACTCTACCCGTGAAAATGCAAACCCGGAAAGTCCGCAGACTTTCCGGGTTTGCTCTATATCAAAATATTATTCCGCTGATGATAGCCAGAGCACAGCGGAGGCTATTTAAATTGGATGCGCCTATCAGACCAGATAGCCCTCAAAGCAGTGCAGGTCCTCGGTCTTGACGATGCCCTCCAGATACAGTCCGTCCTCCCGGTATTCCTCCACCTGTACGCTGCCGCGCTCCCGCATGGGGGCGGCAAGCCCAAGCTTGTCGTAGGGCAGCAGCACCCGGATGGTGTGCACCCGGTCACTGAGCACCTCGTCCAGCTTTTGCAGCAGCTTGTCCAGCCCGTAGCCGGTTTTGGCGCTGGTCAGCAGGATGTCGGGGTCAAAGCTCAGGGTGTTGGGCTTATCGCACTTGTTGTAGACGGTCAGGCGGGGGATATCGGCGCAGTCCAGCCCATCCAGAACCTCGTCGGTGACGGCAAGCTGCTCCTCGCGCTGTTCATCCCCGGCGTCTGCCACCCGGATGATCACATCAGACCATGCGGCCTCCTCCAGCGTAGACTTGAACGCCTCCACCAGATTGTGGGGCAGGCGGGACACAAAACCTACCGTGTCCACCAGCAGCACCGCCATGCCGCTGGGCAGCACCAGCTTACGGCTGGTGGGGTCCAGTGTGGCAAACAACATATCGGCTTCGGCTACGCTGGGGCCGCACAGGGCGTTCATCAGGCTGGATTTGCCCACGTTGGTGTAGCCAACAAGGCTTACCACAGGCATCCCAGTCTTAGCGCGGGCCTTGCGGCTCTCGCCCCGGCGTTTTTCCATCTCGGTCAGCTTTTCGGCCAGCGCATCAATGCGGGCGTGCACATGGCGGCGGTCCAGTTCCAGCTTGGTCTCACCGGCACCGCGGCGGGCACCGCCGCCACCGCCACCGCCGCCGCCCTGACGGCTCAGCGCCTCGCCCATGCCCTGCAGGCGGGGCAGACGGTAGCGCAGCAGCGCCAGTTCGGTCTGCAGCTTGCCCTCGTTGGTCACGGCGCGGCTGCGGAAAATCTCCAAGATCAGCATGGTGCGGTCGATGACTTCCAGCCCGCCCAGCGCGTTGGAGATGTTGCGGATCTGGCTGCCGGTCAACTCGCCGTCAAACACGGCGCATTCCGCGCCCAGCGTCTGGGCGGCAAGGGAAGCTTCTTCCAGCTTGCCGCTGCCCAGCACGATGCCGGTCTCCGGGGTCTGGCGCTTCTGGGTGATCTGCGCCACGGCCTCCATGTGGTTGGCCTCGCACAGGGCAGAAAGCTCTGCCAGACTGCGCTCACAGTCCCACAGCCCCTGATCCAGTGCCAGCAGCACCACCTTTGTGGGAGGGGTCTCGGTCAGAATATCATAAAGCTCGCTCAAAGTAAGTCCTTTCTGTTATCGTAGCGTTCTTTTGTCAGCAGATAGCACCGGCATTCCACCGGTGTGCCGTCAAATTTGTGGTAAACGTCGTTGTGATGGTACACAAAGCCGGCCTTTTCCATCACCCGGCCGCTGGCAGGGTTCTGCACCGCGTGGCAGCAGGTGAGGAAGGCACCGCCCACCTGATTGAACCAGAAATCTACCACAGCTTGCAGTGCTTCGGTGGTAAGGCCCTTGCCCCACCACTTCTGCCCGATGCAGTAGCCCGGCTCCCAGATGCCGCCGGAGAGATCCAACTCCGCCCACTTGGCCTTTTGCTGCGGCTCACCCAGCAGGGCGTTGTATACGGAGATGGAGCCAAACACCTGTCCGGTGGCCTTTTCTACCATGGCCCACTGGTAATAATCCGGGTTCGGATACAACTCTGCCCACGCCGAAAGCAGTTCCCGGGTCTCGGCAGGGCTTTTGTGCGGTTCCCAGCGCAAAAACCGGGTCACAGCCGGGTCATTTGCCCAGTTTTCGTACATCTGCGGGGCGTCCTGCGGCAGCAGACGGCGCAGCAGCAGACGGTCGGTCTCCAGTTCAGGTGTGCCGGTGTGGCGCATGATCCATCCTCTCCCTTTTCTCAAAAGTTATCCCTAAGATAGCACAAAAACGGCCACGCTGCAAGCGAAATGAAGAAAACCGCTTGACCGGATGGGTGAACTACGATAAACTGAAAGATGAAGTCTTTTTATAGGAAAGGGAAAGTATCGATGTTAGATGTGCGCAAACTGTTAGCCCAGCGGCCGCTGCTGTTCGATGGCGGTATGGGTACCTATTATAAAGCAAAGCCGGGGCAGGAGTGCGAGCAGGCAAACCTGACCGACCCCGAGGGCATTCTGGCGGTGCACCGGGCGTATCTTGCCGCCGGAGCGGACGCCATCAAGACCAATACCTTCAGCCTGCCGCGTCTGGCGGCGGCGCAGCAGCTCGGCTGGGAGCAGCTGGCAGATGCAGGCTGGCAGCTGGCAGCAAAGGCCGCCGGGGAGACCGGCGCGGCAGTGTTTGCCGACCTTGGCCCCGCACCGGATACCGAAAATCTCCCGGCGGAGCAGGTGTATCTTGCTGTGGCAAAGCGCTTTGCGCTGCTGGGTGCACGGAATTTTCTGTTTGAGACCCTGAGCGCCGAGGACGGTGTGCTGGAAGCGATTCGTGCGCTGAAGCAGACCGTGCCGGAGGCCTTTGTACTGGTATCCTTTGCGGTGCTGCCGGACGGCTACACCCGCGAGGGCCGTTACTGCGCCGAACTTGTGCGCCGCGTGGCGCAGAGCGGCGTGGTGGATGCCGTAGGCCTGAACTGCGTATCTGCCCCGGGCGCGATGCGGGCACTGGTGCAGCAGCTGGGGGATGCGGGACTGCCCCTTTCGGTCATGCCCAATGCGGGCTACCCGGTGGTGGCGCGGGCACAGGTGCGCTATCAGGGCAAGCCGGAGTATTTTGCCCGGGAGCTGAGCCGCCTTGCCGCCGAGGGCGTGCGCATTCTGGGCGGCTGCTGCGGTACAACGCCGCAGCACATTGCTGCCCTGCGCACCGCGCTGGATGCTCTGCCGGAAGCGCTGCCCGCCGCCCCGGCGGCAAAGCCCGCTGCAGCGGCAAAGCCTGCAGTGGAAACGGACGATGCCTTTTTGCGCAAGCTGCGCACCGGACAGCGGGTCATCGCGGTGGAGCTGGACTCCCCCAAGGACGCCGACCTGACCGCCTATCTCGAGGGTGCCCGCCGTCTGCAGGCCGCCGGTGCCGACCTGCTGACCATTGCAGACTGCCCCATTGCCCGGGCGCGGATGGATTCCTCGCTGGTGGCCTGCCGGGTGCACCGGGAGCTGGGCATGAACGTGCTGCCCCACATGACCTGCAGGGACCGCAACCTGAATGCCACCAAGGCGCTGCTGCTGGGACTGTACGCCGAGGGTGTGCGGGAGGTACTGGCTATTACCGGCGACCCCATTCCCACCGCCGAGCGGGACGAGGTGAAAAATGTGTACCAGTTCAACTCCCGCAAGCTGGCACAGTATATCGTGTCGCTGGCAGGAGAAGGGCGGGAGATGCCAAGCCCCATCACGGTGTTCGGTGCGCTGAACCTGAACGCCCGCAATTTTGAGGTAGAGCTGCGCCGCGCCGCAGAAAAGCTGGAAAACGGCATGAGCGGCTTCCTTACCCAGCCGGTGCTGTCGGCACAGGCGGTGGAAAACCTGAAAAAAGCCCGGGAGACGCTGGGTGAGCGGGCAAAAATTCTGGCGGGCATCCTGCCGGTGGTCAGCCAGCGCAACGCCATCTTTATGGAAAACGAGGTCAACGGCATCCATGTGGATGATGCCATCATCCAGAAGTTTGAAGGGCTGGACCGCGCCGCAGGTGAGGAACTGGGCTTGGAAGTCTCGGTGCAGGCTGCCAAAGCGGCTGCGCCCTATGCAGACGGCTTTTACCTGATGACCCCCTTCAACCGGGTGGCGCTGATGGAACGGCTCATTGCCCGCCTGCGCACCGAGGTGACGGGCTGAAAAGATAAAACGGGAGGAACACGCTGTGCCCTGCGAAAAACCATTGCTCAGCATCATTGTGCCGGTGTACAAGGTGGAAAACTATCTGCAAAAATGCATCGATTCCATTCTGGCGCAGACCTTTACGGACTTTGAGCTGATCCTTGTGGAGGACGGTTCGCCGGACGGTTGCCCTGCGCTGTGTGATGCCGCTGCCGCGAAAGATGCCCGCATCCGGGTGCTTCACCAGAAAAACGGCGGGCTTTCTGCTGCCCGCAATGCCGGGCTGGATGTGGCAAGGGGCGAGTGGATCGGCTTTGTGGATTCCGACGACTATATTGCACCGGAAATGTACGAAACACTGTACAAGGCCGTGCAAAGCACCGGGGCAGACCTTGCCCTGTGCGATTACGCTGCGGTGGACGAGGCAGGCATACCCTGCCTGCCGCCGTACACCGGGCTTGCACAGCGGATCTTTACCGGGCGGGAACTGCTGAAAAGAGCCACGAATACGATGGCGCAGCCTGCGTGGAACAAGCTGTACCGCCGCGCTATCTTTGCGCAGCTGCGCTACCCGGAGGGGAAGCTGAACGAGGATATTTTTGTGCTCCCAGAAATCTGTCTGAACACCAAAAAGGCCGTGGTGGTGCCAAAGGAGCTGTATTATTATGTGCAGCGCGGCAGCAGCATTATGAACGGAAGTAAAACGCTGCGCCATTTCGATGCTGCCGAGGCCGCACAGCGGTATTGGAACTGCCTCGTGGAAAACGAGGTATACGATGCGCTGGCAAATGCGGCAAAGTTTACGATGGGCAGCGTGAGCCGGGTGTACCGGCAGTTGCCCACGGCACTGCGCAAGGCACCCCGCAGCCGGGAAATGCTGCGGATGCAGTTTGATGTGGTGGACCGGACGCGGCAGTATTGTACCGTTCCGGCGGGACTCTGGCTGCAAAGCCTGCTGTTGCGGCTATTTCCGCGGGAATATATGTGGCTGCGGAACATCAAAGGCAGGGGAGAATTAAAAATCGCATGAGAACACGTTATTCGATCATCAATATGCTGTTTAACATCGGCGGGCAGTTTTTGACGATGCTGCTGTCCTTCATCAACCGGATGGTGTTCATCCGCTGCCTTTCAGCGGAATATCTGGGGGTCAACGGCCTGTTTACCGATGTGCTCAGCATCCTTAATTTTGCGGAGCTGGGCATCGGTACGGCTATGGTGTTCAGCATGTATGAACCGGCAGCCCGGGATGACGAGCAGAAACTGGCGCGGCTGATGAACCTGTACAAGTGGATGTACCGGGCGGTGGCAGTCTCGGTGTTGCTGTTCGGGTTGGTGCTGCTGCCGTTTCTGCCCTACCTCATCAAGGGCGGCGAGGGCATTGAACATATCACCCTGATCTATATGATATATGTGCTCGGTTCAGCAAGTTCCTATCTGCTGAGTTATAAAAATTCCATCTATCAGGCCTACCAGAAAGGCTATATCTGCGCAGGATGGAGTATGGCGTGCGAGTGCATCAAGATTGTTTCGCAGATCACAGTGCTGCTGTTGACCCGGAACTTCATCCTGTATCTGGCGGTTCAGCAGGCGATACAGTTTTTACCCAACATTATGGTTTCCCGCATGGTGGACAAGGAGTTTCCATACCTGAAGGAATGCCATGAGCTGCCAGAAAGGGAGGAACGGAACGGCATCCTGAAAAATATCGGTGCCATGAGTATGCACAAGCTGTCAACCATCATCGTGCGCAATACGGACAGTCTGCTGATGTCCTCCTTTATTGGCCTTGCGACTGTGGGCCTTTACTCCAATTACCGGTTGGTGATCAATGCACTGAACAACCTGATGGGAAAATTTGCTGTGGCTTTTTCCGGCAGTATCGGCAATTTTGCAGTAATGGAAAATTCAGACCGGCTGTATAAAATCTACAAGGAAATGGATTTTATGTTCTTTGTCATGTCCGCTTACCTGACCGGCGGGCTGATGATGCTGTTTAACCCCTTTATCACGCTGTTGTTTGGCGGAAGATACTGTTTTCCGATGACCACAGTGATGGTCATTGTGGCAGAGTTTTACATTACACGAATGCGGCAGACGAATCTGCTGTTCCGGGAGGCCATGGGGCTGTTCTGGAACGACCGCTACAAAGCGGTGGCGGAATCCATCATCAATCTGGTGGCCTCACTTGTACTGGTGCGGCAGTACGGCGTGACCGGCATTATCTGGGGCACCATCATCAGCACGCTGTGTACCTGTGCCTGGGTAGAACCCTACATCTTTTTGAAGTATGGCGTTCAGGATGCATGGCAGAAGAAACTTCGGGATTATTTTGCAGAGTATCTGAAGCGCACACTCCTTACAGCAGCGGTCTCTGCGGCAGCGGTGCTGTGGGTGCAGCGGTTCCCGGTGGGCAATTTCGGTATTTTTATTCTGGATGGGCTGCTTTACACAGCTGTGTTCGCAGGAGTGATCGTACTGTTCTACCGTGGCAGCGAAGAATATGATACGCTGAGGCAGCGCGGACTGAAGATATTGAAAAGGAGAGCGGAATGAACGCAAAGGAGCAGCCCTTGATCTCGGTGATCGTGCCAGTTTATAAGGTGGAAAAGTATCTGCCTGCATGTCTGGACAGCTTGTTGGCGCAGACGTATCAGAATTTTGAACTGATCCTTGTGGATGACGGTTCGCCGGATAAATGCTGGGAAATTTTGCAGCAGTATGCGGCACAGGATGCCCGGGTGTGTATTTTCCGCAAGGAAAACGGCGGGGTGTCCTCGGCACGCAATTTTGGGCTGGAGCAGGCAAGGGGCGAGTATATCTGCTTTGTGGATTCCGACGACCTTGTGCTGCCGCAGTATCTGGAATGGCTGTACGATGCTTTGTGCAGCTGCGGTACCCGCATTGCCATGTGCCGCTACCGCAGCATACGGGAAAACGAGACTCTGTGGACGGTGACGGAGTGCCCGGCACCGCAGAAAATCACGACGGAAAACTACTCGTGGATGCAGGAATGGAGCGGCGGGCACTGCTGGCGGATGCTGACCCACCGGGAGGTGCTGCAGGATGTCCGCTTTGACCCGGCGCTGTTCTACGGGGAGGATGCCCTGTTCTTTGTAACGGAATTCCTCAAGGCAGGCAGTCTGGCATTTTTGAACTGCCCGCTGTATGCTTACCTTGAACGTCCAAGCTCTGCCGTGCGGCAGGAGCCGAGCCTGCGCTTTTACACGGCGGCACTGGCGTGGGAACAGATCTGGCAGCTGGTAAAGGGGCAGCCGGACCCCTTCCGCAGCACTACGGAACAGCGCTGCGTCATGTCCTGCGCCGAGGTATATTTCCGGCTGGTCAACCAGCCGGAGCGGGATTCCGAGAAGGAAAAAATGCTGCTGAAAACAGCAAAGCTGCACCGTCATGCTGCGTGGGAGATTCCGTCGGAGCACAAAAGCCAGAAGCTGCAGGCGCTGATGGTAAGCTACTGCCCGCATCTGGGCGCAAAGGCATGGAAGCTGGTGCGGTGGGTGAAAGGTTTGAAAAACTGATTGACAAATCCCACAAAAAACGTTATATTCTTTTTATAAATGCGTTGAAAAAGAGTGTGCATCGTCTGGAGCCGCACAGAGAGCCGGGGGCAGCTGAAAACCCGGCGGGATACCGGCGGGGCACTGTCACTTTGGAGCAGGAGCGGTGAACCTTGCCGGTAAGCCGCTTTCGGGTCTGCCCTACGTTACAGGGGCATCAAGGGGCGCGGAACCTTCCGCGCAATTTGGGTGGTACCGCGGTCATGTATTTACAGCCGTCCCATGGAACGCTCCGTGGGGCGGCTTTTTGCGTCCCACTTCATCAAATTTTTGGGAGGACACTATGAAAGAGCTTGCAAAGCAGTACGATCCCAGTCAGGTGGAAGATCGTATCTACCAGTTCTGGCTGGACGGCGGCTACTTCCACACGAAGGCCGATCCGGACAAGAAACCTTATACCATCGTGATGCCGCCACCGAACGTTACCGGTCAGCTGCACATGGGTCATGCGGTGGATAACACCATGCAGGATATCCTCATCCGCACCAAGCGGATGCAGGGCTATGCCGCCCTGTGGGTGCCCGGCACCGACCACGCCTCCATTGCTACCGAAGCCAAGGTGGTGGAAGCTATGCGCGCCGAGGGCCTGACCAAGGAGATGGTCGGCCGCGATGGTTTTCTGGAGCGCGCCTGGGCATGGAAGACCAAGTACGGCAACCGCATCGTCAGCCAGCTGAAGAAGCTGGGCAGCAGCTGCGACTGGGAGCGCGAGCGCTTTACCATGGACGAAGGCTGCTCTGAGGCTGTCAAGGAAGTGTTCGTGCGCCTGTACGACAAGGGACTGATCTACCGCGGCAACCGCATGGTCAACTGGTGCCCCCACTGCAACACCTCCATTTCCGACGCTGAGGTGGAGTACGAGGAGAAGGATGGCAGCTTCTGGCATCTGCTGTACCCGGTCAAGGAGACCGGCGAGATGCTGGAACTGGCCACCACCCGCCCCGAGACCATGCTGGGCGATACCGCCGTGGCCATCAACGGCGAGGATCCCCGCTACGCCCATCTGCACGGCTGCCATGTGGTGCTGCCCCTGCTGAACAAGGAAATCCCCATCGTCTGCGATGAGCACGCCGATATGACCAAGGGCACCGGTGTCGTGAAGATCACCCCCGCTCACGACCCCAACGACTTTGAAGTCGGTCTGCGCCACGACCTGCCCATCGTGCGCGTGTTCACTTACGACGGCCACATGACCGGCGCTGCCGACAAGGCTGCAGCCGATGCCCTGTTTGCCGCCGGCAAGAACACCGTCAACGAGCCCCATGTGCTGGATTGCGGCAAGTATGCCGGCATGACTACGCTGGAGGCACGCAAGGCCATTCTGGCCGACCTGAAGGAGGGCGGTTTCCTGAAGGAGATCGAGCCCCTGAAGCACGAGGTGGGCACCTGCTACCGCTGCCACTCCACCATCGAGCCCATGATCTCCAAGCAGTGGTTCGTCAAGATGGAGCCGTTGGCAAAGCCCGCCATCGAGAGCGTGGAGAAGGGCGAGATCAAGTTCGTGCCCGAGCGCTTTACCAAGAACTATATGAACTGGATGAAGAACACCCGTGACTGGTGCATCAGCCGTCAGCTGTGGTGGGGTCACCAGATCCCGGCTTGGTATTGTGACGACTGCGGCGAGACCGTGGTGGCAAAGTCCGCTCCCTGCAGCTGCCCCAAGTGCGGCAGCGCAAAGCTGACGCGGGACCCCGATACGCTGGATACCTGGTTCTCCTCTGCCCTGTGGCCCTTCAGCACGCTGGGCTGGCCCAACGAGGACAGCGCCGACCTCAAGTATTTCTACCCCACCAACACGCTGGTCACCGGCTACGACATCATCGGCTTCTGGGTCAGCCGCATGATCTTCTCCGGTCTGGCTTACACCGGCAAGGCTCCGTTTGATACCGTCTGCATCCACGGCATCGTCCGCGACAGTCAGGGCCGCAAGATGTCCAAGAGCCTTGGCAACGGCATCGATCCGCTGGAGGTCATTGCCCAGTACGGCGCGGATGCCCTGCGCTTTATGCTGGTGGACGGCTCCACCCCGGGCAACGATATGCGCTATATCGAAAAGAAGGTGGAGGCTGCCCGCAACTTTGCCAATAAGCTGTGGAACGCCACCCGCTTTGTGCTGATGAACCTGCCCGAGGACTTTGAGCCGGGTCTGCCCTGCGAGGAGCTGCTGGACATGAGCGACAAGTGGGTGCTGACCAAACTGAATCAGGTGGCCGGTGCTATGACCGACAATCTGGAGCACTATGAGATGGGTCTGGCTGCTGCCAAGATCAACAGCTTTATCTGGGATGTCTACTGCGACTGGTTCATCGAGATCGCAAAGCCCCGCCTGAACTCCGGCGATGCACAGCAGGCCGATACCGCCCGCCGTGTGCTGGTGTATGTGCTGGATAAGGCGCTCAAGCTGCTGCATCCCTTTATGCCCTTCATCACCGAGGAGCTGTATCAGGCTCTGCCCGGCTCTGCCGAGACCATCATGACGCAGGCATGGCCCACCTTTGACGCCGCTCACAACTGGGCCGCTGAAGAGGAAGCCTTTGAAAAGGTGATGGATTATATCAAGGCTGTGCGTACCATGCGCACCGAGATGAATGTGCATCCCGCAAAAAAGACCAGCATGATCATTGAAACTGCCGATGCAGCCCCCTTCCAGAACGCACAGGTCTATCTGGCCAAGTTTGCCTTTGCCACCGATGTGACCTTTACCGAAAAGTACGAGGGCAGCACCGATGGCATGGTGCAGGTGTCCACCCACGCTGCCCGCGGCTTTATCCCCATGATGGAGCTCATCGACCGCGAGAAAGAATTGGCTCGCCTGAACAAGGAAAAGGCCAAGGCCGAAAAGGAAATGGCCATGTTCGGCAACCAGCTGAACAATCCCAAGTTCGTGGAGCGTGCTCCGGCGGCTCTGGTGGAGGAGATCCGCACAAAGTTCGCCAAGAGTCAGGACAAGCTGGCCAACATTGAGCAGAGCATCAAGGCTCTGGGTTGAGACTGTGGAACGCTATAACGATACGGAACGCACCTCGCTGTGGGTCATTGCGGGACGTGTGGTCTTTACCGTTGCACTCATCGCCTGTATCTGGTTCATCTTTTCCAACTCCATGGCGGTGGCGACGGTCTCCTCTGGCTCCAGCGGCCGGGTGCTGGCGTGGATGCGCATCATCCTGCGCCGCTTGGGGCAGCCGGGGCTGGCAGAGCATCTGACCATGCACATCGTGCGCAAGCTGGCACACTTTTGCGAGTATACACTGGAGGGCTTTCTGCTCATGCTCTGTATGCGGGTGTACAGCCGTCACCCGCTGCGGCATATCACCGTGCCCATGCTGGGTGGTGTGCTGACGGCGCTGACCGATGAGACCATTCAGCTCTTCTCGGAGGGACGCAGCAGTCAAGTCACCGATGTGTGGCTGGATTCTGCCGGTGTTCTGGCTGGCATCCTTGTTGCCATTGTGCTGCTGCTGGCCTGCGAGGGACTGTATTATCACATAAAAAGGAGTAACGAATGACCATCCAACAGGCAAATCAGTATTTTGCAGCCCTGCCGGACGGCTTTGCCGACCCGGCGCAGCTGGGTGCGCTGCTGCCCGCCTCGGTGCAGCAGGTGCAGTTCGTGGGCGTAGCAGGTACTGCCGGTAAAACGGCGGTGGCGCGTCTGCTGACGGCCATCCTGCACGCGCAGGGGATCCGTGCCGGTGTCTACCATGCCGGGTGCGAGCCGCTTGCTGCCCGCATCCGTGTGGATGGCAAGCCGGTGGACGAAGCACTGCTGTGCCGCGCCGCCGATGCCCTTGCTGCCCATGAGGAGCTGCCTTTGCAGGCGGCAGAGCTTGTCGCCGCTGCGTACTGCTTTGGCGAAGCCGGCTGCACGCTGGCGGTAGTAGAGCTACCGGACGCAGGTCTGGCTGCGGTGCTGCCCCAAATGCCGGTGTGCGCCGTCACAGCGGTGGGACCGGACGGCGTGAGCCGCTCGGTGGAACGTCTGGCTGCATTGGCAGGCGGCGTGATGCGCAAGGACAGCATCTGCGTCACCGCGCCGGAGCAGCCCAAGGCGGTGCTCAGTGAGCTGGTTGTGGCTGCGGGCAAGTGCGGCTGTGAGCTGGTAGTGCCCGACCCGGAGGATATCACCTTTCTGGAAGCAGAACAGTTTGCCAGCCGGGTGGACTACGGCGGCTACACAGTGCCGCTGGCCTTTCTGGGGCGTCACGCTGCGGGCAACGCCGCCATGGCGGTGGAGTTGGCGCTGGCGCTCTGCCGCAAGGGGGTGGACATCTCCGATGAGGCGATTCTGGATGGCATCGCTGCCGTGGACAACCGTTGCAGCATCCGGGTGCTTTCCCAGCGCCCGCTGGTCATTCTGGACGCCTGCCGCACCCCGCAGCAGGCGGCTGCGCTGCTGCGCGTGTTGAACATGGCCAAGGTGCGCCACATGAGCGCTATCATCGGCCTGACCGAGGAGGAGGGCGCCGAAGCCTTCTTCTCCGCGCTGGAGACCGGCCTGAGCCCTGAGGAACAGAAAAAGGATAAATCCACCATGCCCGGCATGAGCGAGAGCCCCTTTGATAAGGTGTATCTCGTCACGCCTGTCGGTGTGGAGGAGCAGCTGACCCGGCGTCTGACCGAGAAGGCAAAATATCACTTTGACGCCCAGCTCTGCACCAGTCTGGACGAGGCGGTGCAGCTGGCGCACGCCAACACCCGCCGTGGGCTGCTGGTCTGCGGCAGCGAGGCGGCAGCGCTGGAAGCAGCGGCTCTGCTGGCAAAGGCGTAAGCTGCCGACAGCTTTTTCTAAAAAATAACCCAAAGATCCCGTACACTGAAGTTATGTGTACGGGATCTTTTATTTTGCAAAAAGGAGATGGACAAGCAATGGCAACGGTGACCTTCAGCGCGGCAGGGGAGACCCTATATGCCTATCTGGCGGGCGAGATCGACCACGATGCCGCCCAGAGCCTGCGGATGCAGCTGGACGATGCACTGGTCAGCCGCAGTCCCCGCACCTTAATTATCGATCTTGGCGGGGTGGGGTTCATGGATTCCTCCGGCATCGGACTTATTCTGGGGCGGCAGCGCTGCGCCCGCGTTCTGGGCACGAGCCTGCGGTTGCAGCACGCCCCCGCGCAGCTGCAAAAAGTCCTGCGGCTGGCGGGCATCCCCTGTACGGAGAATATAGAAAAGGAGAATGCGCAATGAAAGCAGAGAACAGCACCCGTGTCCAGTTTGATTCCCTCAGCAGCAACGAGGCCTACGCCCGCGGCGTCACGGCGGCCTTTCTGGCGCGGTATGACCCAACCGTGCCCCAACTGGCCGACCTGAAAACCGCAGTGTCCGAGGCGGTCACCAATTGCATCGTCCATGCTTACCCGGAGCATATCGGGCCGGTGTGCATGACCATAGCGGTCTACCCCGACCGGGAAGTGCACATCACCATTACAGATAAGGGCATTGGCATCCCCAATGTGGAGCAGGCCATGCAGCCGTTGTTCACCACTGGCAACCCGGAAGAGCGCTCCGGTCTGGGCTTTGCGGTGATGCAAAGCTTTATGGACAGGGTCAAGGTCACCTCAAAGCCCGGTAAAGGTACAAGGGTGCTGCTAGTCAAGCGTTTGTCCCGGCGGGAGCCTACATAAAAAGGAAAGGCGGTCCGGTATATGGTAACGGATAAGACCCGGCGGGAAGCATTCATCACGCAGAATCTGGGGCTGGTGCACGCCTGTGCGGGCAGATTCCGTGGGCGCGGCATGGAGTATGACGACCTGTACAGCGCGGGCTGCGTGGGGCTCATCAAAGCTTATGATAATTTTGACGAGAGCCGGGGCGTGTGCTTTTCTACCTATGCCGTGCCGGTGATTTTGGGTGAGATCAAAAAGCTGTTCCGGGATGGTGGTACGGTCAAGGTGAGCCGCTCCCTGAAGGAACTGGGAATGCGGGTGCAAGCTGCACGGGAGCATACTATGAAGCTGTGCGGCGCAGAGCCTACCTTGCAGCAGCTGGCTGAGCAGCTGGACGAGCCGATAGAGAATGTAGCCCTTGCCATACAGGCCGCGCAGCCCGCCATGAGCCTGACCCCGGAGGGCGGCGAGGATGGAGACCGGCAGCTGGATATCCCGGTGGAATCTCCGGAGGAGGAACTGGCAGACCGGATCAGTCTGGCGGAGGTGATCGAAGCGCTCCCAGAGCAGGACAAGCAGCTGATTCGTCTGCGCTTTTATGGCAACCGCACCCAGAGCGAGACTGCAAAAGCACTGAATACTACACAGGTACAGATCTCCCGGCGGGAACGTAAGATCCTGATCCGGCTGCGCGCCCGGCTTTTGGAGGAATAAGGGAGGAAGTGTCTATAAAAAATGTAAAAAACTGGGCAAAAAGTAAAAAGAATGATTTTGGCGTAAAATTTGTAAAAAACGCTTGCTTTTTGAAGGATGCTGTGCTAAAATACATTACTGTCAGGCGGACGTCCGACAGAATGAAATACTTCAAAAACGACGTCAAACGGAGAGATTCGACAGAATCAAAAATGAATCTCAAAAATCTTTCAAAAAAGTGCTTGACAACTTATCACGAAAGTGATAAAATAAGTAAGCTGCCAGCTGATAAGGCTGCGGCGCACAGGACCTTGAAAATTGAACAATATCGAAAGAACTTGTAACGGAACCTATTTTCGTGTTGGAAAAACACGGTAAACAATTCCAAACAAAGTAATTCACACAGGACGCAAGCGATTGCGTGCTGAGCGAAACAAGATTTAACACTTTTAAGTGATAAATATCATTTATAAAGAGTTTGATCCTGGCTCAGGACGAACGCTGGCGGCGCGCCTAACACATGCAAGTCGAACGAGCGAGAGAGAGCTTGCTTTCTCAAGCGAGTGGCGAACGGGTGAGTAACGCGTGAGGAACCTGCCTCAAAGAGGGGGACAACAGTTGGAAACGACTGCTAATACCGCATAAGCCCACGACCCGGCATCGGGTAGAGGGAAAAGGAGCAATCCGCTTTGAGATGGCCTCGCGTCCGATTAGCTAGTTGGTGAGGTAACGGCCCACCAAGGCGACGATCGGTAGCCGGACTGAGAGGTTGAACGGCCACATTGGGACTGAGACACGGCCCAGACTCCTACGGGAGGCAGCAGTGGGGAATATTGCACAATGGGGGAAACCCTGATGCAGCGACGCCGCGTGGAGGAAGAAGGTCTTCGGATTGTAAACTCCTGTTGTTGAGGAAGATAATGACGGTACTCAACAAGGAAGTGACGGCTAACTACGTGCCAGCAGCCGCGGTAAAACGTAGGTCACAAGCGTTGTCCGGAATTACTGGGTGTAAAGGGAGCGCAGGCGGGAAGACAAGTTGGAAGTGAAATCCATGGGCTCAACCCATGAACTGCTTTCAAAACTGTTTTTCTTGAGTAGTGCAGAGGTAGGCGGAATTCCCGGTGTAGCGGTGGAATGCGTAGATATCGGGAGGAACACCAGTGGCGAAGGCGGCCTACTGGGCACCAACTGACGCTGAGGCTCGAAAGTGTGGGTAGCAAACAGGATTAGATACCCTGGTAGTCCACACCGTAAACGATGATTACTAGGTGTTGGAGGATTGACCCCTTCAGTGCCGCAGTTAACACAATAAGTAATCCACCTGGGGAGTACGACCGCAAGGTTGAAACTCAAAGGAATTGACGGGGGCCCGCACAAGCAGTGGAGTAT